>Ga0255756_1000496_pt1 | contig 48434 bp, 49 predicted proteins | sample 011ome_20_FD_179956 | JGI IMG/M metagenome (GOLD analysis project Ga0255756, IMG submission 179956) | Coastal salt marsh microbial communities from the Groves Creek Marsh, Skidaway Island, Georgia - 011509CT metaG (version 2) | ecosystem: Environmental > Aquatic > Marine > Intertidal zone > Salt... | reverse complement strand
TGCAATCCCACGCTGAGATCGTGCAGCAAGCTGAAGGGTCTCTAGATCGTTTATTGGTTGCCGATCATGACAACGCGCTCACGGGCACTGCCTGGCAACAACAATCCTCCAGCCAAAAGCTTAAAGCCCTGCATTGGACTAACCCGATCGACCGAGGCGGTCATCATTTGCTGGTGACTCGCGGCGAGTATGATTTGCATCCGGCGCCCGCAGCAGTCTGGCCTACCTTATACGCGCTGACGTCCAGCCTCAATTCAGCTGACTCGCTGCTGGTTGCGTTACCCGAGGTCCCAGGCGACGATCGATATGCTGACCCGCGGCTGTCACGTTTGGTTGAAATCGTCAGTGGTGACACCGGCTTTGAATGGTATGGTCAACGCTGGGCGCAACGCGGATCACGAGTCGGATTTACGGGATCCGCCGAGTCTCATGCTTGGCAGGCAGGGCCACCTGCTGCAGCGGGTGTTACCGCAGTTTGGCTGAAGCCTGGCGAGTCGTTGCTGGGAGCCCTACAACAGGGGCGAACCTACGTCACCAGTGGTGCTCGGCTGCTACTTGAAGTCACCACCAATGGCGCGCAACCTGGCCAGCGGGTGGTCAACAGCGCTCGTCGAGTGATACGAGGCCAGGTATTTGGCACGGTGGGTATTCGTCAGATCGATTTGTTCAAGAATGGGCGAATCATCGACACCGTGCATTACGCAGGCAGGGCACGTGATCAGTTGCTCGCCGACCGGCTGACCCTGGCGGTGACCTTTGAGTCTGACTCCAGCCCTATCGGTGATCAGCGAGATTTAGCCCGTAATGGCCGTGAATGGCTAGGTTATATCACGCAGACGGGCGCCAGTATCACAGCGGTGACGGCTCCCGGCTTCAGAAACCCGGTGCGCCAAGCGGTCGCACTAAATCCTGGTCAAGCCAATCGGGTGGATTTCATTACCTGGACTCGAGGCCTTCCCAGCAGCCTGTATCTGGATTTCGATCTCGCCAACCAACCGCAGGCACAGGATAAGTTAGAACCCGAGTCCTTAGCATCCGTGGATGATCAGGCGCGTCGCCTCAAGAGAGACAAGGCATCTGCAGTCACTTTTGAGCTCAACCTCAGCGCCGGCCATGAAGATGTCACCGTGTTGCCGATGACCCGCGTGCCCTCAACCACACCGGCGATTCGTCAGCAATTGAGTCTGGCCGATTTGTTGTCTGGGCCCGTAAGTCGAACCTTCAATGTGGGCGGCTATCAGGACACGATTACCTACGAACTGATTAGCCGGGACGCTGCCACGGATCAACAATTTGAGTTTATCGATACTCGCAATCCCAGTGCGGGTGACAATTATGTCATTCGAGTTCAGCAACTCGATGATCATATGGCCTGGAGCAGCCCTGTGTGGGTCGGTGGCTTCGACTTGTGATAGCCCTACGGTTGGCCTTAGTCCTGGGTCTGCTATGGGCGCCATGGGTGCTGTCAGCACCCGTCAGCTTATGGCGAGTTCAACAGGGTCCGTCGACCTTGTTTCTGCTCGGCTCCATCCATGTTGGCCAGCCGAACTTGTATCCTTTGCCAGCTGTAATGGACCAGGCGTTTATAGCGGCAGATCAGTTAGTTCTCGAAATCGACTTAGGCCTGACGTCACCTGCGGCCATGGCCGAAGCGTTATTGTCCCGAGGAACTTATCCCGCGACAGAAAATCTATCGGCCAGTCTGAGCGTGGATACACTCAGACTGTTAACCGCCTATCTGCAAACGCGCCGAGCACAGCCTCAGCAAACTGATTTGAGCCTGCCCACCGTGCAACGCCTGCGTCCCTGGTACCTGGCGATGCTATTGAACCTTGAGGAGCTGAAAGCATTGGGTTATGTGCCGGGGCTCGGGATCGATCAATATTATTTCCAGAAAGCGTCGTTAGCGGGCAAACCTGTCTATGGTCTTGAGACCCTGGAAAGCCAAATTGCGCTGCTGGCTGCAGGTTCCCCTAGCCAACAGGACCTGATCCTACGGTCAACCCTTGAAACTAACCAGAAAATAGCGCAATTATTGGCGACATTGACGGGTGCATGGAAAGCCGGGGAGATCGACCTGATGTACAAGCTAGCCATAGCCGATCATGCTGACTATCCAGCACTCGAGGACCTGATGGACGAATATCTCGATCAGCGCAACCTGCAGATGGCAGCCAAGCTCAGAACCTATCTTGATGGCGACAAGACCACACTGGCGGTCGTCGGAGCGCTGCATCTGGGCGGCGAGCAGGGGCTGCTGGCGTTACTCGCTAAAGACTACGAAATCACGCAATTACAGAGCAGCGACCTTTGAAGCACAGGCTCGATCCGACCGCGTTTAAACGGTATTCTCGTGTTCATTAGCGAGAACCCTTGTGTGAATCGAATGGGGAATTTAAGCTGACCGCCGACAGTCACCTAATGGAGAATTCTACATGAAATACCTGCACACGATGGTGCGTGTTAACGACATCGAAGCATCTCTGGCGTTTTATTGTCAGCATCTCGGCCTTGAAGAGTTACGCCGCATCGATAACGAGCAGGGGCGCTTCTCCCTGGTCTTCCTTGCAGCGCCAGGCGATAGTAGCGCCCAAGTTGAGCTGACGTATAACTGGGACGGCGATGAACTAGGTGAGGGGAGTCGCAATTTTGGCCACCTGGCCTATGCGGTTGAAGATATCTATGCAACCTGTCAGCGCCTGTTGGATGGGGGCGTCATCATTAACCGGCCGCCACGCGATGGCCGTATGGCTTTTGTTCGTTCGCCGGACAATATATCTATCGAATTACTTCAAACTGGTGATGCCTTAGTCCCGGCGGAGCCATGGGTATCGATGCCGAATATTGGGCATTGGTAGTATGACGGAGACGACAGTCTATTTGGTTCGCCATGGGCAAATTGATGCCAACGTCGAGCGTCGTTGGTTTGGCTCAACTGACAGCAATTTGAATGCCAAGGGACAACAACAGGCGGATCGACTGACCTCGTTGTTTCAAAAGCAATACCCAGCAATTACAGCGAGTTATAGCAGTCCTTTAAAGCGAACTATGAGCACCGCGAAAGGCCTGACCGGTGAATTCTTTGGGCCAGCCAAGGCCCATCCTGGCCTTCGGGAATATGCCATTGGTGAGCTTGAAGGCATACATTTTGATGCGCTGCACGCCGAGCATCAGTTTTTCGACAAGATTGCAGCTGACGCAGATTATGCGCCTAGTGGTGGTGAATCCGTGAATCAGGTTCGAGATCGCATGGTGGACACGCTGGAGGAGTTACGTCTGCGCCATATAGGCGAGGAAATTGCCGTGATTAGCCACGGAGCCGCCATGGCCATTGCGCTGGCGACATTGCTGAAGGGCAGTGCGTTGCCGTTCAACGATTATCATATGGATAATACCGGTGTCAGCAAGCTGGTGCTTGGCAAGACCCCCAAACTGGTGTTCTTTAATCGCGTCACACATCTCGAGGGGCTTTAAGGGCGCGGGTGTCGTGGCGCCTGAAGCATTAAGTATTAATGCATTAAGTGCCAGGCTATAACCACCGAATACCGTTGAATCGAGTCCCTGGGTCGGGTTCACATGCTATAAAAATTGATTGTTAATGTCGTCCCAGCCTGGGGCTTGCATCTGACTGTACTTGACCTGGTCCAGTTAGTCGCAAAATCAAATTGCGCGGCTTATTCAATTCAGGTACAACTCGTTAGAGGAGTTTAATGTACAAGTCACGTCAACATAAACAATTTACCTAGACAGGGATCACAATGGTAGACAGCATTGACGAATTGTCCGATCGCCGCAATGAAGGGGTTGCCCTGAACTTAGCCATGGGCATCGATCGGGATGAGGTGCTCATTGCTGCGAAAGAGTTGGTGGAGCAGCTAACCACCCAGCCTGCTGTGTTATTCCAGATAGGGCAGCATTTCGCCAGCGAGACAGCCGCGATTCTGATGGGTGTCAGTTCCCTCGATCCGAGTACTGATCCGCGGTTTGCGGATCCTGCCTGGCAAGAAAATAGGTTTTTCAAACGGGTAGCCCAGTATTATATGGCTTGGGGGGCCGCGCTCGACGAATGGTTAGACAAGAGCGAACTAGAGGCTTTTAATGACAAGCGAGCCAGGTTTCTACTCGGCATATTGAAAGATTTAGCTGCACCGGTTAACAGCTTCGCGGGTAACCCACAGGCATTAAAAAACCTCTTCGATAGCCGTGGCCAAAGCCTTGTGAGCAGTATCCGTAACATTATTGATGATCAGCAACATAATTATGGTTATCCGGCGGTGGCTGACCGAAACGCGTATATTATTGGCAAGGATGTGGCGGCGTCCAAGGGTGCTGTGGTCTATCGGGATGAGTTGCTCGAGCTCATTCAATACGAACCTATTGTCAGTCAGGTGCATGCCACGCCTTTTTTGTATGTCTTCAGTCAAGTGAATCGGTTTTACCTGGGCGACTTGACGCCTGATAGAAGCTTGTTTCAAGAGTTACTCAATGCCGGGATACCCGTTTACGCTGTGAGCTGGCGCAATCCTACCGTCGAGAACCGAGCGTGGGACCTGCACACCTATGCGGAGGGTATTATTCACTGTATCGAGATACTTCGAGCCATCAGCGGCGCCCCTAAGGTCAATCTGATGGGACTTTGTGCTGGTGGGATCACCACCGCCGCGGCCGCCGGATTACTGCAGGCTCGCGGCGAAGATGTCGTCAACAGCCATTCGCTGTTCGTTAATATTCTCGACAACCATACAGAGGATAGTGATTTTGGGCTGTTTGTATCAGAGACTTCCATACAAACGCAGAAAGCCCGAGTTCAGGCAAAGGGCATCTTCGATGAAAAAGAGGTGTTTGAGATGTTTGCCTGGCTGACGCCAGAGGCCAGCGTGATGGCGTTCTTTCGAGATAATTATCTGCTGGGTAAACCGCCACCGGTCCACCCCTTGCTATTTTGGTCAATGGACTACACGCGGGTACCCGCAGGACTGCAATGCGACTATCTGGACCTGGCCTGGGAAAATAAACTCGCAACAAAACAGCTGAAGTTGGGTGGCCAGGCGATTGATCTGTCGAAGATTACCTATGATACCTACATCATGGCGGGCAGTACCGACCATATTACACCTTGGCGTGGCTGCTATCGCACCACCCAGTTGCTCGGGGGTAAGGTTGATTTCGTGCTCACCAACCAAAATCATACCCAGACCATCAGCAACAAGCCGAATAAGCACATGAAGTACTGGATGGCACCGAGTTTGCCCGCAGACAGTGATGAATGGATTCAGCAAGCGGTTGTCTACCAAGGATCCTGGCGAGAGCATTGGATCGACTGGTTGAAGCAGCACTCCGGGGCTTTGAGCACGCCGGCTGCAGACCTCGGTAGTGATGCGTATCCACCTTTGGATCTCGCCCCGGGTCGCTATGTGTTAGAGCGATAGCCGCGGCTAGCGCTAGTTTCTGACTCGGTTTATGATCATTAACATTATTAAACAAAAGGATGCGATGTCTTAATGGCAACTTACATTATGTTGAGTACTCTGACTGATGACGGCCGCAAAACACTTAAGGAACGACCCGAGCGGCTGCGCGAGGTCAACAAAGAGGTTGAGTCTATGGGGGCGCGGGTGATCGCGCAGTATGCAGTCATGGGCGGCTATGATTTTGTCAATATCATTGAGGCGCCGACCAATGAGGTCATGGCCAGGCTTGCCGTTGAATTAGGTTCGCGAGGGTCTATCAAAATCACGACCTTGCCAGCGATCAGTGTCGATGATTTTGTCGGCATTCTCTCAGGGCAAGCGCCAGGCGGGGATTAGCCCATGCCAGCCTACGTGCTGCTATCCAAGTTAGGCACTGACGGGATGCGCCAGGTACTGGCGGAACCGGACAAACTTCGAGGCGTTCGGCGAATACTCGAGGAATACGAGGCCAATATTCTCGAGGACTACCATCTTCTGGGGATGTACGATCACTGTACTGTGTTTGAAGTCTCCGATAACTTTCGAGCACAGAAGGCGATCCTGCACGAAGAGTTGACCAGCGCACCAGATACTACCCTCCTGGCAGCCGTTGATTTCAGTCTGTTTGAGCGCATGGTTAAACAGGAGATTCGTACAGATGGCCCACATCGCTGGCAGGTTAAGTGGTGGGCGAAGCTGATTCGCCTCACGTTTCGCTGGTATCACTACTCTAAGCACATGTGGCGTTATGCCAAGCCATTTACTGTCACAGGGATGGAAAATTTTAAAACCGTTAAGGGGCCTTGCATCACCGTGGCAAATCACAGTAGCCATTTGGACGCTATCGCCCTGTACCACTGCCTACCACAGCGGCTGAAGTGGAATATCTACTTTGGCGCCGCCGCCGATCGCTGGTTTCTGAAAAATGGCGGTGGGCGCAAGGAATTGGCACTGCAGCCTTGGTATAACTCGCTGATTGGCGGTAATTTCCCAATTCGTCGAGGCGGCGGATCGGCGACCCTGGACTATAGCAAATGGCTGTTGCAGCAAGGGGCGAGTCTGGCCATTTTTCCCGAGGGCACACGCTCCACCAGTCGCAAACTGTCCCGCTTCAAACATGGTGTGTCGATTCTGGCCCTGGATTGCAACGTGCCCGTTGTCCCCGTGTATCTAACGGGGCTCTCTCAGCTTCGCCCCAAAGGGTCGCGAGAAGTGTCGGCAGGACCAGTGACCGCGAATATTCAACCGGCGATTTACTTTCCCGAAGGGACCACGATTCCTGAAGCAACCCGAATTATTTATGATGCTTTGAACGATGTCCACCAGCGAGTTTTAACCCATGGTCCGCAAGCGGCACGATGGGATCATGTCAGCGCGGAGGGCGCGAAGGGCACTCAAACCACTGACGAGCAGCAGGGCTAAATTAGGCCCCTTTGGCCCGTGGACCGTTCGCGACAAACAGCCTGTCGAGCCAGCCAAGAACATCACCCATGACCTCGTCACGGTTCGGCGCATTCAACATCTCATGCCGACCCTGGGGATAAAATATGGTCTCTATTTGCAGGTCGGCTTTGGCATATTGTTTCAACAAGCGGTTTAGATCAGCCATATTGTTATGCACTGGATCATCGCTGCCCGAGAACAGAAACAGGGGCAGGCTTGCCGGTATCTTCTCCACCTGCTGCTGAGCTTGAGTCCAGGCAGCGCCCGTAAAAATATCCAGAAGACTGGCCGGGAAGGGCACAAAGCCGCATAGGGGATCATCCATATAAGCTCTGACTTGCGCGCTATCCCGGCTCAGCCATTCAAATCCTGTGGGTTCAGAAGTCGCGGCCTCAAAGGCCTTGTTGGCACTGCCGAACACCAGTTGTTGCAGGAGCTGGCTCTCTTGTAAGGGTCCCAGGCGCCAGGCCTCAAAGCGACAGATCTGGCGTACGAGCCAGGACAGTAGCGGGTGGGCAAAACCGGGGCTACCAGAGATGATGACGCCATCGAGGCTTTCACCATAGCACGCAATGTATTGCTCGGTGAGCATGGAGCCCATACTATGCCCGAACAGGATCCTGGGTACACCGGGGTAATCCTTGGCATATTGTTGATTCATCTCGTACAAGTCTAATAGCGTTCTATTCCAGCCATCGATGCCGAAATCGCCCAACACCTTGGCGGTCTTGCCGTGGCCACGATGATCATTGATATAGACCGCATAGCCTGAGGCATTGAGCTGCTCCGCAGTCCAGTCATAACGGCCACCGTGTTCGCCCATGCCATGGGCTATGTGGATGATCGCGCGCGGGGGCTCCGCCGGCAGCGAGTAATAGCAATGCACGGGGTGGTTATCACTGGCGTTGAAGGTCAATGTGTCGAGTGGCATAGGCTTTTGGCTCTAGTTTAGCGGGGGGGTTAACTCAGGTTTAACGCTGCTTGCTCAAGGCTGTTTATGGCTCAAGGCTGCTGACGGCTCAAGGCTGCTGACGGCTCAAAGCTGTTTATGGCTCAAGGCTGCTCATGGCTCAATGCTGTTTATAGCTCAAGGCTGTTTATGGCTCAAGGCTGCTCATGGCTCATGGCGCGCCGGTACTCAGGATTTTATCGATGGCCTGCGCTACACCATCCTGGGTATTAGCCGCGGTCACTGTGGTCGCTGCCGCTTTGACGGCATCGCTGGCTTGACCCATAGCAACGGAAGCGCCACTGACTTTAAACATCTCGATATCATTCTCGGCGTCGCCAAAGGTAATCACCTGAGCGGGTTGAATCCCCAAATGCCGGCAGCTGGCCAGCAATGCTTCACCCTTGTTCGCGGCCTTGGCAGTGACAGTGATAACGATCTTGCCGTTCGGGCCGATTGAGTCATAGACGTTAACTTGGTCAGCATAACGCAGCTTTAAATCACGCTTAATAATTTCATTGATGGCCGACCCCTGAATGGCAGCAATGCGGGGGGCCGCGTGGGCGGAAGTCGAGAGTTGTGGGACCCAACGCATCTCAGGAGAAAGCAAGCTTGAGCTGGGCTCGCCGTCGAGTTTCAGTATCACTTCGTCAGCTACCGTCACCGTCGCGATGCAACGCTGGGCGTTGCATAAAGCATACAACTCAGCGACGAATTCCGCCGGTAGCCGATGATCAAAAATATCCTGCTGGGTGTCTGGCAGATAAACCTGCGCACCACTGCAGGCAATGATGGGCTGCTTTATGCCAATTTGGTCGGCGATACGTTGTGCCATATGCCGCCAGCGGGCGGTGGCAATAATGATTGCAAAGCCCGCGGCATGGGCTGCTGCCACGGCGTCTCGATTGCGCGCCGTGAGGTCCTCTCCCACTAAAAGGGTGCCATCAAGGTCGATCGCCAAGGCTGCATAGGACATAGAAATACCGAATACTGGACAAGTTAGGTTAACGCTAGCATGATCAAATCCATTAGGCTATCGCAGGCCAGCCTGGCACCAGAATCAATAGCTAAGGAGTGACGATGAAACAAGCCGCATGGCTGGCACAAGTGGTGGAGGAAGCGCTGGAACCTGACTTGCCGATTTGTGATCCGCACCATCATCTCTGGGATCATCCCGGTAGTCGTTACCTGTTGGACGAGATTCTGCAGGATACCGGTAGTGGCCATAATGTGGTCAGTACCGTGTTCGTCGAATGCGGCTCCATGTATCGTGCCAGCGGTAAACCCCAGCTGCGACCCGTGGGTGAAACAGAGTTTGTTCAGGGTATCGCGGCCATGAGTGCCAGCGGCCAGTATGGTCACACCCGAGTCGCCAGCGGCATCGTCAGTCACGCCGATCTGAGCCTTGGGCGCGAAGTCAAGACAGTGCTCGACGCGCATATGGCTGCCAGTCCCAATCGTTTTCGCGGCGTTCGACACGCGACCGGCTGGCATGAGTCCGACGCTATTCGTAACGCCCATAGTAAGCCACCAGCGGGTCTGATGCTGGATGCTACGTTTCGAGAAGGTTTCAGTCAGCTGAGTCCGCTGGGCTTAACCTTTGATGCTTGGTTTTATCATCAGCAGATGGCTGAGTTTGTAGATCTCGCTCGGGCTTTTCCGGAGACCACCATTATTCTTGATCATTTCGGTGGGCCACTGGGCATCGGCCCCTATGCGGGACAGCAGCGCGAAGTTTTTGCCGCTTGGCGAGACAGTATTTCGGCATTGGCCGACTGTCCTAATGTCCACTTCAAACTGGGTGGTATCAATATGAAAGTGAATGGCTTTAATTGGCACCAAAGGGCATTGCCACCGAGTTCTGACGAGCTTGTGGACGCCACCGGCGCCTACTACGAGCACTGCTTGGAGATCTTTGGTGCCCAGCGCTGCATGTTCGAAAGTAATTTCCCCGTGGATAAGAGCTCCTGCTCCTATCAGGTACTCTGGAACGCGTTTAAGAAACTCTCCCGTAGTCTCTCTGCTAGTGATCGGGCCGCCTTATTCCACGATACAGCAACTCGAGTCTACCGTTTATGAGTCTCACACCCGTGAAACGTCGTTGGTTGTTAACCCGCATTGTCCAAGGTTTTACTGTGACCGGCCTGGGGTTTTTAACTTATCCTTTCCTGAAGTCTTGGATACCCGCGTTTTCTGAGGATACCAGTCTCGATGTTTCCCTCGAGGCGCTGGCACCGGGTGAGTCCCGCCTGGTGCGTTGGCGCGGTCGTAATCTGTTTGTCCAACGGCGGTCTCGAGAGATGCTGCGCAGTCTAGAAGGGTCTGAGCTGGCCCTAAAGGATCCAACCTCGCTAGACTCGTCTCAGCCAGCATTTGCGGCAAACAGCTTCAGATCTCTGCGTTCCGACGTGTTCGTGACCTACATTAACTGTACTCACCTGGGTTGCGAGGTGAGTGCGGTCAATAAAGACGGGATTGGTTTCAAATGCCCATGTCATCAGAGTGACTATGATCTGGCGGGTCGGGTTTTAGTCGATGCTGCGGCGCCGACCAATCTCGAAATCCCGCATTATCAGTTTGTATCAGGCAATATCATTCGGTTGGAACTAGCCGACGACACCCAGGTCTGATGCCAATGAAGCATCTACTGATTGTCTTTCACAGTAAGGATGGCACCACAGGCAAGATGGCAGAGGCCGTAGCCAGGGGCTGTGAACACCCGGATGTCGAGATTGAAGTCCGCTTGCGAGTTGCCCAGGCCGCGGACATTGATGATCTTTTATGGGCGGATGGATTGATTCTGGGTACCCCGGAAAATTTCGGCTATATGTCCGGCGCCATGAAAGACTTTTTTGATCGCACTTTTTATCCTGCCGAGGGTAAGGTCGAGGGTTTGCCTTACTGTATTTTTATCAGTGCATCTAATGATGGCATCGGCGCGCTTACCAGTATTCGGCGAATCGCCAGCGGCTTTCCCTTCAAAGAGGTGCAGGAACCCATCATTTCCCGTGGCAACTTGACGCCCGAAACCCTGGCGCAGTGTGAAGAATTTGGCCTGTATATGGCGGCCGGTATCGAATCCGGCATTTTCTAGCCAGCCTTTTAACCCGCAACCGCATCGAAGACCACATGAATTCGACGATTGCGCTTACCTTTGTTCTCTATTTTAGACACGCGTACCGGGCCTATCTCGGCAGTATTACGAATGTGAGTACCACCGCAAGGCTGGAAATCGACAGTCTCGATGCGCACCATACGAATGGAGCCTGAACCCCGAGGCGGTTGAACTGACATAGTTCTCACAAGCTCAGGGTTAGCATCCAGCGCTGCATCATCAATCGTTTCCAGGCTGATTGCCTTGGCTTCTTGAATTAACGCATTTAGGCCTGCGGTCAACGTATCTTTGTCGAGTTGTAGATCGCCAATATCAAAATCGAGCCGGCTCTTGTCCGCGCCTACTGCGCCGCCGGTGACTGGCGCTGGTACCAAAGCGCCCAGCAGATGCAGGCAGGTGTGCATTCGCATATGCCGGTAACGTCGATCCCAGTCCAGGGTCATACTGATAAGGTCACCCACCTGTAATGTGTGGTCAGCATTATCGATAAGATGGCAGATGCTAGTCGACGCTTCTCCCTTGCGCGTATCCAGCACCTGGTAATGCACGTCGCTTGCCTGCGCGGTGAGTTGGATCGAACCGGTATCGCCAGGTTGACCGCCGCCCTCGGGGTAAAACAGGGTTTGGTCAAATTCCACCCAGGGACCATCGACTGCCGTCACCTTGGCATTCAGGGTTTGCAAATAGGTATCTGAATAGAAAACTTTTTCCGTCATTGATCTTCCACACTATGCCAATCGAAACAGTAATGTATCATGAAAAAAAAGAAATGAGGCAGCAGGAGCAGCTTAGATGAAACTATTCGATCTGAAGGGCAAAACAGCCATTGTCACCGGTGGTAACGGTGGGATTGGTCTCGGTATTGCCCGTGGCCTTTCAGAGGCTGGCGCCAACTTGGTCATTGTCGGCCGTAATGTACAGAAAAACCAGAAGGCTGTGGCTAGCCTGAGGGCTGAAAACCGTTCCTGTCTGGGCCTGACTTGTGATGTGAGTCGTAAGGAGGATATTGATCGTTGCATTGAAGAGACCCTGACGGAATTTGGCCGCATCGATATCCTGGTTAACAACGCCGGTGTCTCAGGCGGTGGCGCGCCAGAGAAATTGCAGGATGAGGTATGGGATGAAGTGCTGGATATCAACCTAAAATCAGTATTGAAATTCTCTCAGGCGGTTTACCCACACCTGAAAAGCGCAGGCGGCGGCAAGATCATTAATATTGGTTCCATGTATTCCATCTTCGGATCACCCACCGTATCACCCTATGCGGCCAGCAAAGGTGGTGTCATTCAGCTCACCAAATCCTTGGCCGTCGCGTGGGCGCGTCAAAACATTCAAGTCAATGCGCTCCTGCCAGGCTGGATCAGCACTGAGATGACGGCACCGGCCATGGACAACAAAGCTTTTTACGAGCTGATCATTGCGCGTACGCCAGTTGCCCGCTTCGGCAAACCCGAGGAGCTCGCCGGCGCGGCGGTATTTTTGGCCTCAGCTGCTTCGGATTTTGTGACCGGGATATCCTTGCCGGTGGATGGCGGTTACAGCGTCACTTAAGGCTTAATTGTCCTGGGGAAAGCCCTGGGACAATTTGTCTGAATTGATGTTATCTAAGGGATAAATCGGTCGGCGAACCTGGCCGAATTTAAGCTGATTATAGTCTGAGGTACAAACTCCGAGCCCCGCACATTCGATAAGTTCTTTAGCGATTGGTTTAAATGTTGCGCGGTAATGGATTCGACTCTTCAGCATCAGAAAGCGCTTTTTCAACGGATCAATGCCCAAGCTAGTGAAGCAGCCCAGATCGTAGGGTTCAAAATGACGACTAATCACGATGATTTGAACTTTGCCGGTATCGAGCACCACAGTGGGTCCCATATTAATCGCCGACCCCGTACCCATAGGCCCGGAGACCACAAACTTGCCATCAGAGATCAACCGAACCTGACCGCTGACAGTGAGAGGGGTGCTTTGTTGAGCAAGCGCATCCAGATGAAAACGCGCACCCAAATCAACCGTCGCGTCCTGTCCCACGCCGACGGCAATGAGTTCGGCTACTGCGATGGGATCATAAATGGCAAAGACGGCAACGTCTTCCAGGCCCTGACGGAGTATCTCTCGAAGCACTTCAGTCGTATCCATGGTGCCGCCTGAAGCGGTATTATCATAGTGATCGAGAAGTATCACTGGACCCTCACCAGAGGCATTCGCAGCCGTCTCGGCGGCGGCGACCGAGTCAGGTAAGGACGTCACCTGATAAACAAATGCGGCACGTTGGGCCCAAGCCATTTCTAACAGTTCATCGCGCAAGGCCTCTGCCAGTGCTGGGTTATTGTCTGTTGTTACCACCACGCTCAGACCCGCGTTGTAAATATCGGCATGGGGAAAACCCGTAAACAGGCTCACAGCCACGGCCTCACCGGCTTCCATCTCAGCGACCCGTTGTTGCAGGGCTTTGTTGGGCATGTCATCGGTACCTTGACGCATAACATGGGGCAACATAGGACAATTTCCCCAGCGGGTGACGGGCTGTATTTCACCGCGCATAAAGGCCAGCAGGGCCAGCGCTGCTCGCTCACCGGTTTGAAACATATCGATATGCGGGTAGGTCTGAAAGCCGGTAATGATTGTCGAGTTATCGACCATGGCCGGATAGACGTTGGCATGCATGTCTAACGCCACGCCGATGGGCATATCAGGATACAGCTGGCGCAAGCGGGTTAGTAGGGTACCTTCACCATCCTCTAGTGTCTCGGTGACCATAGCACCGTGCAACTCCAGCAGAACGCCATCACATCCCGCGGCTTGCTCGCAGATCAGGTGACAGATGTACTCGTAAGCATTGTCATCTACTGGACCCGATGGAGGCGCGCCGGCCGCAATGGGCGTCACTATTTCTGCACCTGCCGCCTGCGCAACGGCCAACATACCGCCCATGGCCAGCGCTCGACCACTGATTTCAAATAGTGCCTGATCTCCTTCCGGTGGGGCTGCGCCATTGCCGAACCGTGTCAACGGCGTTGGGACCGGAGAAAATGTGTTAGTTTCGTGACTCATCATTGCAATCAGTAATTTCATCGACTTGACTCTTGGTTAGGGCGCTGTAACGATAGTGGACTGATTTGATTCAATCGGCTAGTCCAAGCAAGGCATTAAAGCGGAGTTTGTGCTGGCAAGGGGTTGAGTTTGTGGCAATTTTCACGTTAGGAGTCCGTCATGAAACTACATAGTCCGCTCTGTGATCTTTTTGGTATTGAGTACCCCATTGTACTGGCAGGGATGGGCGGGGCCAGTACCCCTGAACTTGCCGCTGCAGTCTCCAATGCCGGTGGGCTTGGTGTCCTCGGTGCCGCAGCCTGTCAGCCAGAACAGTTACGGGAATGGATTCAACGGACTCGTGCCCTGACCGATAAACCCTTTGGCGTCGACACCTTATTACCCGCATCTGTTCGGCGAACCGCGCAAACTCAGGGAGATGGGCGAGCCGATCCTGCTGACCAACTGGCAGACCACCTTAAGTTTGCCCGGGAATTTATGGATCAGGAGGACTTGCAGATGCCGATCAACCGCGGCGGCGGGCAGAGCACCAGTGGCGGTAATCTCCAGGTTTTCAGCAAAGAATTTTTTGATGCCCAGATGCAGGTCATTATTGAAGAACGTGTGCCCGTCTATGCGGCGGGATTAGGTAATCCGGGCCCCTGGATGGCCGAGTTACGCTACAACGGTACTCGCGTGATGGCTGTGGTTGGGGCTGTACGGCATGCGATCCAAGTGGCGGCCATAGGTCTCGATGCTATCGTCGCCCAGGGTCATGATGCCGGTGGCCATAACTCGCCGGTGGGCGCAATGGCGCTGATTCCTCAGGTGGTCGATGCGGTTGGCAATATACCGGTACTGGGCGCGGGCGGCATCGGTGATGGACGCGGGGTTGCCGCAGCCATGATGTTAGGTGCCGCAGGCGGCTGGATTGGCACTGCGTTTTTGGCGGCGGAAGAGTCCGGTATTGCCCAGCATCAGAAGCAGGCACTGGTTGAAGGCACGGAAGAGGGCACTGTGATCTCCCGTTCTGTGACTGGCAAACCCGCAAGAATTATTCGTAGCAAATGGACCGATGCCTGGGAACACGCGGACATTCAGCCCTTACCCATGCCTTATCAAGGCATGGTCTCAGGACCTGTCATGGCTGCGGCCGGTGCCGCTCACCGGGCCGATATCAACCCGGGATTTGCTGGCCAGGGCATGGGCTTGATCAAGTCGATCCGGCCCGCTGCGGATATTCTTCGGGAAATCGTTGAAACCGCCGAAGCGAGCCTGTCCAGGGCGACTTACTTTGTGTGACAAACCCGATCAAAAATCGATGCCGCCCGTGGCCAGATGGCCGGTATAAGAACCGCCATGTTGCCGCGCGAACCGTATCGCCACAGTCAGGCCACCACAGTCATGCCGCCACAGTCATTCAACAGCCATTGATGGTGTCGCGGCGACCTGGTTTACGATCTCCCAGATCAAGTGTAAGTATTCCCGATAGGGGGCAACCCGCAAATACTCATCGTTACCATGCACGCCATTGTCATCACCAATGACAATTCCGGGACCGAAACCATAAGTGGCGATACCGACAGACCGTAATTGCGCCGAGTCTGTCGCGCCGGTCAACAGACTGGGCAAGACTGTCGCACCTGGGTGACGGGTCGCAATGACTTCCTCAAATGCCTGAAACAAGGGCGTATCCAAAGGGGCTGGCTGATGTGCAGGGCGCGTGACGCGCATGGGAATGATTTCGACACTCGGTTCTTGGATGATATTCCGCAGAGTCTCAAATAGATATTCCGGGTCTTCCCCAGGCAGCGCCCGTATATCCAGCGTCGCTTCGGCACTGGAAGGAATCACATTCCGCTGGTACCCGCCCTGGAAAATGGTGGGCACCACGGAGGTCCGAATGATAGAAAAATAGGCAGCATTCAAATCCCGCAGGCGTTCTTGAGTTTCCATAGAAGGGTTGGGGGCAAGGATTGCCCGATATATTTCAGCCTCGAATTCAGGTCGAGTGGCGGCTAAGCGCTCAAAAAACGTCTGCGTGGTTTCGTTCAAACGCATGGGTAGGGGTGTATCAAACAGCCGTGCGACGGCGCGCGACAGCACGCCAACGGGATTGTCTCGGCTCGGTACAGAACCATGTCCCGCACGTCCATGGGCTATGAGTCGGGCCCGCCGCGGCGTCTTTTCAGCGGTGCCAATATCAAAACTGAGGTACTTTCCGGTCATCGGGTCGATGGTGCCGCGGCCGCCTTCATTGATGGCAAACTCTGCATCAATCGCCGCTAGGTGATTTTCTATCATATAGGTAATACCGAGGCCGCCACCGCCTTCTTCATCAGCCACTCCCAGGAAAATCACGTCACGGTCGAGTGGCACCTGACGGCGGTGGAGGGCGAGTAAAACTTCAAAGGCGACAGCAACGATTCCCTTGTCGTCAGCGGCACCTCGACCAAAGATCTTGCCGTCTTTGACCGTTCCGGAGAATGGGTCGAAGGTCCAGTTAGCACGTTCTACGGTAACCACATCCGTATGTCCCAACAACAGCAGCGGGCGTTTACTGCCATTGCCTTTGATGCGCGCGACGATACTCGCTCGACCCGGTGCGGCCTCATAAATCGTCGACGCTATGCCCGCAGCATCCAGGCGTTGTTTCAGATAATTGGCGGCAAGATATTCATTGCCTTCGGGCTGCGAGGTGTCGAGCCGTATCAGGTCAACCAGGGTTTGTTGAGCATCAGCCTCAAACTCGGCCCAATCGAGCGTCTCCGCCTGTGCCTGGCTTACCCAGAATGTCGCCAAGAGCCATATTAGTCGTCGCATAAATCTTACCCTAGGTAATCACGTTTAAAATATTAGGCAGTCTGTCGTAGTTACTTTGTAGTAGCGAGTCTGCCGTGATTAGTCAGCCAAAGGTCATCGCTCCTGTTGTTCTAGCCAGCCTTGAATAGCCACAATCACCGTTTGATAATCTGGTCGCTGGCGATAGTCTGTATCTGCAAAACGCATAACAATATTACCGTTTGAGTCAACCAGCAACATCCCGGGGTGAGCGGCACCATGGAACCGATGGGCCGGACCGAATTGTTCATTCAGTACGCCAAATCGATCCGCATGCTGATGCTCAAGATCGGCAAGTAAGGGGTAGGTCACCTGGTATTGTCGTTGAAATCGGTTATTGATAGCCACTGAGTCCGAGGTCATGGCTGCAACATCAATCCCCAGCGGCGCGAGGGTCTGTTTAACGGCTTCCAGCTGCACGAGCTGGTTTTTGCAGTAGCTTCACCAATCACTGGAGCGATTGAACTGAAACAGGAGTCCTGCTTTGCCCATCAAGGATTCATTATTCTGTAGGTTGCCCAAAGAATCTGGCGCATTAATGATGGGTAGGGGCGAACCGTCGGCTAGATCTGCCGCCCATTCTGCCTGTACCGGCTGGGTTGAAATTGCTAGTGCGAGCCAAATGAAGATCAGGCGGTAAGTCGCTGTAAACATAATAGATTCCACTTTTTATGGCCGAGGTATCCTGCAGTGATTGCACTTTTAACGCTAAACCGACATCATCAAAGGCCACGCATGTCAAATCACATCGAATGGCCGAATATCAACATGCTTCCCTACCTTCAGAGTTTGCCAGATTCGGCCAGCATTGTTGCTATGCAGCCAGCTTATTATTTATCGCGACGTTTACTGGGATCGTGTCCCTCAACCCTGATGCCTATTGATGCCTAAAGCAAGCGCCTTGTCGCCAATATTGCGTTATTCAATATTGGCGTTACTGTGTCTGGCCGTGGGCACTGCCAGGGCTGCGACGATGGACGATTATAACCGAGCCAAAGAGCAAGCCCTTGTCGTGATGCGTCAGGATGATGGCCAGAAGGCCATCGACATGGTGATCACGATGAACACTGTCGAAGACGCAATGAAAATTTTCATGCTGATGACTCGGGATCTCTATTGGCAGAGTAAGAACCTTGGCGCCGCACTGGTCATTGGCAGGGCGGCTATTCAGTTCAGCCTCATGGAATCGAGGCGCGTACTATCGCGAGATCCAACCCTGGCTTACACGCTTTCATCCCAGGCGCAGATGCTGGCGTATGACTTATCTTCCTATTGTTGGCCCGGTTGGCGTGAACCGGGTATCGTTATTCCAGAAGTCTTCCTGGTTCACGGTCAAGATTTAGCGAAGACCAACCTGCGGCTGGCGCAGGAGTTACGCAAAGGCAATTTGCCCATGAGTCATGCCTGGTGGCTGATAGGTGCTCATCAACTCGCACTTGGCCAATATGAACGGGCCCGAAAAGGCTTCGTCGAAGCGACCAAGTACGCGATCGCTGCACAAACGCGAGAAACTGAACTGCTTCTAAAAGGCTATCTCTATCTGGTAGAAATGCTCCAGGACCCGGATAACTCACAATTGGTCGAAGAATTTGAATTCGTTCTTAAAGCACTTAACGAATCCCGAGAAGGCGAGTTTTTCAGCGACCAGTTGGAGACTGCTTATGCTGTGTTCGCCACCCCTTTGGCGATCGACGATGGCTCGAAGGGTTAGGCAGTGGCCGTGTTTAACAGGTGTCTATGCCTCAGGAGAAGTCTATGAAAAATGCTGACATGCAGCTCGCCTGTGTTGTGCATAGCCAGACACTGGCATGGGTCGAAAGCCCATCCCGACAGGTGCTCAGGAAACGCTTTCATCTTGTTGGCGCCGCAGAAGCCGGGCAGGTGACGTCTCTGGTCACTTATCAACCCGGGGCAAGCTTTTCCCGTCACGAACATGTTGACGGTGAGGAGATCCTAGTACTCGAAGGCGTGTTTTCGGATGAGCATGGTGATTGGCCCGCGGGCAGCTGGCTGCTGAACCCCGAAGGGTTTGCACACCAACCATTTTCCCGCGACGGCTGCCTATTGCTGGTCAAACTGCGCCAGTATACCGGCCAGCGGCAAGCCCAACTGTATTGGCCAACCATCCCGGTTAGCTCGGACCCAAGAGTCGGGGTGCTGCTGGACGAACATGCCGGTGTGACCACGAGAATAGTGACACTGGCCGATGGTGAGGTATTTGAAAAGTATTATGCCTCTGGCGTCGAAGGATTTGTCGTCGCTGGTCAGCTGGTACTTGACGGGGCCACTTTCCATCAATATGACTGGTTCAGGTTGCCTGGCGGGAGTCAGCTAACCTTGATCTCAAGGGGCTGCACGATCTATCTGAAAGAGAATGCCGTGGCTGGTTTACGACACTGTGCTGATGCGGCTGAGGATACCCAGTGATGTTTCGCCAGAAGTCATTACCCCACATCATAACCCCTCGCTGTCGATTGGCGCTGCTCGAACCGCATCAGGCGGAGATCATGGCGCAATTTCGTAATGCTAACCGGTTGCACCTGCGCCAATGGGAACCGACGAGATCAGACCAATTTTTTACCGCCGCTTATTGGGAGATTCAATTACGGATTGCCTTAAAGCACTTTCGTACGGGCAACAGTGTCTGTTTAGTGATAACAGATCCGGCTGAAACCGAAGTGATGGGCGTGTGTAACTACACTAATATCGTTCGCGGCACGATGATGTCTTGCCAGCTAGGCTATGCCCTGGCCAGTCGGCACCAGGGTCAGGGCATTATGTATGAGGCGCTGCAGGCCAGTCTTGACTATATTTTTGAGGAGGTGGGGTTGCACCGCGTGATGGCTAATTACCTACCACGGAATCAACGCAGCGGGGATCTATTGGCAAGGCTGGGATTCAAAATTGAAGGCCATGCCGAGAAGTTTATGCAGATCAACGGCCGTTGGGAAGACCACGTGTTGACCTCGCGGATTAACCCCAACGAGTGCTAACTGAGGCGGGCACGCCCACCGAGTGACAGGTCTGCATCGAGCTCATGGACAAACCCTGGGCCGCCGAGATAGATGCCACCGTCCACGTTAATGCATTGCCCACGGGCATAGATCCAGGCGCGATCTACGGTCTCGGCAGGCGTGCCATTGGCCATGGAGATAGGGGTATGGCCGTGGACCAATTGTTGGGCGCCAAAGTAGCGCAGAATTTGATTGGCGCGGCGCTCACCGGTCATGGCCAGGGCAGAGAAACCTTCATGTTCTGAAAAATCTCTGAGCATGTGTTCCCAGCGGCTAAGGTCAGTGTCTTGGGTGAGATCGAAAAAGTGCTGGTTCACCGCATCCACTGTCCGGCCGTGCTCAACATAGAACATCGCATCGGCATGCAGGAGCAAGATGTCGCCCACCCGTTGCAAGGCAGGGAGTCGTTCAAGCCAGTGAATATGAGCAGGTTTAAGACGTGCAAGCTCCGCGCTGTTGCCACCCCAACGGACCCACATCGCCTTAGCACTGACGCCCGAACCCGTGAGTTGCTCGCCAAATTTGTTGGCACACAGCAGCATGAGCTCATGATTACCGAGTATGGCGTTAACATCACCACCTGCAGCTCGCGCCTGTATCTGCAGCTGCATGGTCAATTCAACGCACTCAACTCCCTTGTCACCACGATCAAAAAAATCGCCTATCAGCCACAGTTGATGTGTACCGCCGATCCATTGATCCGCACCATCACAGAGTAACTGGTCCTGCAAAAGACGGCGGTAGTCGTGCAGATGGCCATGCAGGTCACCGATCACATAATGGGCCATAACATCGTCGTATAAACTAGGAAGAGCCGCTATTTTACCGGGTATAGCACCTGTTTTCGACCGCCGTTGGTAACCTCGGATCGACCGCAAGAGCGAACTCCAGGTGCCCGATGGCTGAACCTGGCCGCGGACGAGCGAACTGAGTTGATGCCAATGCACCTAATCAAAATGCGTGCTCTAAATGCGGCCTATCTGATTTTCAGTAACAGGACCAACAGAATAGGTGTGCCAACGGCTTGCAGAAGCATGAAACGCACCAGCACCTGAGTATTCGACCAACCCAAGTTATGCCTCACATGATCATGCAGGGGGTAACGGACCTTGGCAAAAATACCAATCTTGAAAAAGCGCAGCAACACGACTTTGACCATGCCGGTGGCGCCATTGGCGAGGACCATAAAGGCCACAACCAGAATTAGAAACGGATTGCCACTGGCGAGTACCAGCACCCCGAGCATTAATCCGATCGGCCGTGAGCCCGCATCGCCCATCATGACCGCGCTGGGATAGCTGTTATGCCACAGATAACCCGCCAGACAGCCAGTCATCACAAAAGCCAGAATGGCCCAATCAGCACCCAGTTCGTAATGAGGTACCAATAGGTATTCGGCGATCGCCGCGTGACCGACAATGCCATACAGAATAATGCCCAGGAACATCGTACCTAGGCCTGACAGGCTGGCAGATAAGCCATCGACCCCATCGGTGCAGTTGGTGGCATTGATAGCCACCCAGATCAAGATTGTTGCACCGGGTATAAACACAAAGGGACTGATCTCAATCGCGTCCTTGAACAAAGGCAGCCAGATCACATAGGGCGCCATCTGACAAATAACCATTGAGGCCACGATCGCAATTCCCAGATCAAAAGCACCGAGTTTGTATTCACTCCAACCGCCGACTGCGACATCATCCAGATAACCCACCAACATGGCCGCGAGCACACACAAGCAAATCTCAAAAACTTGCCAATGAAAGGGTACGACCAGCAGACTGATGACCACAAACAAGGGAATAAACAGGATTCCCGCACTGACCGGTTTGCCGATGCTCTTGTCGGCATCCACCGCAAACGCGCGACCGCGATCTGTCGGTAGCAGATGCCAATAACGTGGCAGCAACCACCAAGTCGATAAGGCGCCCAATGCGGCGCCCAGTCCCGCGAGAAAAATATAAGAGTTCAGTAAGCGGAACGGGCCTGCGATCTCTGAAAGATATTGGCCAAGGATGTATAACAAGAGCGCGACTCCATTGAGAGCAAACAGCGAGTATAGGGCCTGGGAGGCAGAAAAGAATGAATGCTTCTTGGAGATCCGCCGTTATCACGACATTTTTGTAAAAAATGTCCGGATTACCTCAAACTCTGCTCGCCAACGACCAATATCGGGGGTAGGCAGCTAATCAACGGCGGAAGGATAGTCGATAATGACGGAGTGTAATGTTGCTGACATTGCTCAATTAGCCACAGGCGTTATCGCTAGTAGACGCCAGTAGCTCTCGGCGAGCCATGCCTTGAGCCTACAGACGTCACTGCACCTGAGCCAAAACTATTTGCCGGCCTTAGACAGGTCCGGTGCATTATGCGACTGCATAGCAGATTGGGCATTTGACTGTTCCTGCATAGCGGCAACCGCACGCTCGTTCTCCATAATCTTGGCCACCACCGCCTGACCAGCTCTGTCGAAGACTTCGCGGTGGTCGATGACAAATTGTTGTGACTCTCGATATTGGTCCAAATAGCCATTGACGGCTGGCACCACATAACGTGCGACAAGATCCCAGCTGTTAGCATTATCTCGTGGCGTTGCCCAGTCATGAACAAAGCCAACGACTGTCCCGAAGCCACCGCTAACATCAACCATCTTCTTTATTGCATCAATCAGGTCATCCGGTGTCCCGATGACCAATGCCGAGCCTTCTGCAAATGCCATGGCATCGATTGCTTCATCAGCGCTCTTGTAGGTTTCGGCGCCAGGGCGCATCAGGGTACCTACTGTATATTCATTGTGCCAACGCAGTAGCCCGTGTTTCGCCTGCTCTCGAGCCAGTTCTCGAGTCTCGGCAATATGCCAGTTCATGACGATCCGCCAGTCTTTGCGATTTACTATCTGGCCACTCTTGGCCGCTGCGTCCTCGGCAAACTTCCATTGGGTGGGCAGCGCCTGCAGTCCCGCCGTCGAGGTTGAACCGATTGACAACACACCTGCACCATACTTGCCTGCGAGGGTCATACCAGACGGTGAGATCATGGAAGCGACGGCAAAGGGTAAGTCTTCCTGCAGGGGGAGAAGTTGCAAGGCGGCATCTTTCAAGGTAAACCAATCACTTTCGTGAGTGAATCGCGGCGCGCCGCTGAGCAATTTTTTGATGACGCCGATGGCCTCATCCTGCCGATCTCGCTGCAACATGGGGTCGATTCCCAAAGTGTAGGCATCCGACGGCAAAGCACCCGGACCGCTGCCAAAGATGGCTCTGCCACCGGTCATATGATCGAGCTGAACAATGCGCTGGGCCACATTGAATGGATGATGATAGGGCAGGGACACGACACCGGTGCCCAATTTGATACGATGGCTACGTTGGCCTGCTGCAGCCAAAAACATCTCTGGCGACGCAATCATTTCCCAACCGGTAGAATGGTGTTCGCCACACCAAAACTCGTCAAAACCCAGTTTGTCGAGTTGCTCAACCAGATCCAGATCACGCTGAAACTGCAGCATGGGGTGTTCGCCAATGGGATGGTGGGGGGCAAGGAAGGCGCCGAATTTCAGTCGATTCATGGTTAATGCTCCAATATGAAAAATAGGACAACGTCTGGCATGCTATCATGACTCACCCTGGGTGTCGGGGAGCTTTATAGCAGCGCCAGTGCAAGATCTCTTGGTCAAATAAGCTGAAACACATCGGCATCACGCCAAGCAGGAAAACTCTGCCGATAGTCATCCAGGGCTGGCCGTTCAAGCTGTATGGATGCCAGCCCCTGATCGCCACCCATATCCGTCATATCAAGCCCATTGAAATCGATGGCTAGTGAATCACCGGCATAACCGATCCCCGTACCGTCGACCCCGACTCGATTAACGCCAATAACATAGCTAAGGTTCTCGATAGCGCGAGCCCGCAGCAAACTACGCCAGTGTTGACGCCGAGCCGCGGGCCAATTAGCCACATACAGCAAGAGATCGTAGTCGTCATTGTTGCGGCTCCAGACCGGAAAACGCAGGTCATAACAGACTTGCAAGCAGATCCGAAAATCCTTCAGGGTCACTACTAAGCGGGCAGTCCCTGCGGTGTAATTTTCGTTCTCTGCCGACATTCGGAACAAATGCTTCTTATCATAGTATTCGACAATCCCGCTCGGCGGCATCCAGATAAAGCGATTATAGTATTGACCGTCAGCTTCGATAATGACGCTGCCACATAGGGTGCTGTTAAGACTAAACGCCTGCTCACGCATCCAGGTTACCGTCGGCCCCGTCATCGACTCGGCAAGTTTTTTGGACGCCATGGAGAACCCGGTACTGAACATCTCCGGTAAAATGATCAGATCTGTTACCTGATTGCTTTGCGCCAAAGGCTTGAGCATTTCCGCAAAGTGAAGACGATTTTTCAGAGGGGCTTCCCAAGCCAATTCGGACTGAACCAGGGCGACGCGTAAACTCATACTGTTTCCTACTTTTAATTTCTGACGTTAAGACCGGCGCCGCCCCGAAAGGGGCACTAAAACACTCAGACCTTACTGAGTTGGCTGAGCCGTTCCGCTGCCAGAGCCAAGGTGTCATCTTGTTTCGCAAAACAGAATCGCACTAGCCGGGCCTCTGAGGGTGCAGCATTAAACACAGACACCGGTATGGCTGCTACCTTGCAGACCGACGTCAAATAAATCGCGAACTCTGTATCTGGCATGTCTGATATGGCGCTGTAATCGGCGAGCTGAAAATAAGTGCCAGGACTCGGGATACACTTGAAGGCTGAACTCGCCATATGCCTGACAAACAAGTCGCGCTTGGTCTGATAAAACGCTCCTAACCCTAAATAATGCTCTGGATGCTTCTCCATAAACTCGGCCAGCGCCCATTGAGTTGGGGTATGAGTGGTGAAGGTGACGAACTGGTGAATCTTACGAAACTCAGTTGTCATGTCAGGCGGCGCGATACAATAACCGACCTTCCAGCCAGTCGCGTGATAGGTCTTGCCAAAGGACGAGACCACGAAGGCGCGCTCGCGTAGCTCAGGATGAGACAGCACGCTATGATGCGCGACGCCATCGAACACCATGTGTTCATAGACCTCGTCGGACAACAGGTAGATATCGGTATCTCGCAACAAGGTTGCCAACTGCTCCAGATCCGCGGCGCTCAACACAGCACCGGTGGGATTGTGGGGAGAATTGATAATCAGCAAGCGGGTCCTGGCATTGATGGTGTCCTTGAGCCGCTGCCAGTCGATGCTAAATTCCGGCCCCAGAAGGGGAATGTGCCTAGTGACGCCCTGGCAAAGGGCGACTGCTGGCTCGTAAGAATCGTAGGCCGGATCGAATACGATCACTTCATCCAGCGGATGCACCATAGCCTGGATCGCCACCAATAAGGCCTCGGTGGCGCCGGAAGTGACGGTAACCTCTGTGTCAGGATCGACAATCGCGGCATACAGAGATTGTGTCTTGACCGCGATCTGTTCACGTAGGTAGGCAACACCCATCATGGGCGGATACTGATTGTGGCCTTTATGCACGTAGCTGCTGAGCATATCAGCCAGCGCCGCTGGCACATCAAAATCCGGAAATCCCTGGGAGAGATTGATGGCCTGCTGCTCGGCGGCTAACTTCGACATCGTCGTGAATATAGTAGTGCCGACCAGCGGCAGCTTGCTGCGCAAGGGCGCAGGTCTAGAACTCGGAATTGACTGGTTGATGGTCGTTCTCAGATTAATGTAATGGCGACACTTTAAGTTGAAGCAGCACCTGGTTTCAAGCGCCGTTGGATCCACCTTGATTGGCTGGCCGGCACCGGCTTCCCTCGAAACAGTGATCCTGTATAGTAGAGACGATTTCCATTCTCTGATTTTGCATCCGCTATGGGCTATCTCTTAATACCGATGTTGCTGGCCGTGCTGGCGAGCTGCGACACAAATCCTGAATCGCGGACAGCTGCTGCCTTGAACGGTCAACAACTGGCTGACAAGTATCTGCTTGTCGATACCCACATTGACGTACCTTTCCGCTTGCATCGTCAGCCGCAGGACGTAGGCGTTGCCACAGACTCAGGCGAGTTTGATTACCTGCGGGCAGTGGCCGGAGGCCTTAATGCAGCCTTCATGTCGATCTACATACCCGCCCAGGTGGAGCAAGACGGGGGCGCAAAGGCCTTGGCCGATGAACTGATCGACCTGGTGGAAGGTATTATCCACCAGCATCCGGATAAATTCGCTGCGGCTCACTCAACGGTACAGATCGATGCTAACTTCAAGGCCGGCCTGATTTCTTTGCCCATGGGAATGGAAAATGGTGGCCCTATCGAAGGTGACTTGAACAATGTCAGTTACTTCTTCGATCGCGGCATTCGCTACATCACGCTGACTCACTCCCGCAGCAATCATATTTCCGATTCCAGTTACGACGAAAACAAACGCTGGGGTGGTTTGAGCGACTTCGGTAAGACTCTGATTCCAGAGATGAACCGACTGGGCTTATTAGTGGATGTCTCGCATATCTCAGACGAAGCTTTTTATGATGTGATGGATATTACGACCACTCCTGTGATCGCCTCGCACTCGTCCGCACGGTTTTTCGTGCCGGGCTTTGAACGCAATATGGATGACAAGATGCTAGCCCGGCTGGCCGAAAATGACGGCGTTATCCAATTGAATATCGGCTCCGCATTTATCAGCTTAGCTTCCAATGACAGTGGCCGTGCCCGCAGCACTGCATTAACAGCCTACGTTGAGGCTAACGACATTACAGCTGATTCCGAGTCCTATACCATCGCTAAAGCGAAGATCTATGCAGCGTATCCGTATGTCTATGCCACGCTGGATGATGTCCTCAACCACATCGATCATATTGTCGCTGTGGCGGGTATTAATCATGTGGGCATTGGTTCGGATTTCGATGGTGTCGGTGACAGCCTGCCGGTGGGCTTCAAAGATGTCAGCCAATATCCCGCGTTTATCGATGGCCTGATCTCGCGAGGCTACTCTGAAAGCGCTATTGAAAAAATTCTGGGTGGCAACCTGATGCGAGTCTGGCGTGCCAATGAGGCGCATGCGCTGGCCCTGAGGCTTGCAACTCAGGCAACTTAGGGCTCAGCAAGCCAGTCTCTGGCCGGCAGAAAGTCCTCGTACAATTGTGCTTCTGGTGTTCCCGCTTCGGGACGCCAGTTATACCGCCAGATGGCGCGAGGCGGCATCGAGGCAAGTACAGACTCTATACGCCGACCCGATTGAATCCCGTATTTAGTACCCCGATCGATGGCCAGGTTGAATTCTGCGTACCGACCCCTGCGGTAAAGCATGAAGTCTTCCTCACGAGCACCAAAGGGGGTGTCTTTGCGTTTGTCCAAAATTGTCCGGTAGGCAGGCAGGATCGCGTCGCCGATGCTGCGTACAAATTCGAAACTGCGCTCAAACCCGCCTTCATTCCAGTCATCGAAGAATACGCCGCCGACTCCGCGGGCTTCCTGGCGATGGGTCAGATAAAAATACTCATCACACCATTTTTTCAGCCGCGGATAGATATCTGCGCCAAACGGATCGCAGGCCTGTTTCGCCGCCTGGTGCCAGTGGACCACATCTTCTTTAAAGGGGTAGTAGGGGGTCAGGTCAAAGCCGCCGCCAAAATACCAGTTAGTCTCATCGATTAAAAAAAACCGCAGATTCGCATGAAATGTCGGCACATAGGGATTGCGCGGATGCATGATCATGGAAATCGCTGCTGCCTCGAAACCTTTGCCCGCCAAGTGAGGGTTGCGCTCACTGGCCGCGGCCGGCAGCTGGGCGCCCAAGCTGTAGCTATATTGAACAGCGCCGCGTTCGATATAACGACCGCCGTCCAGAACGCGCGGTCGAGAATGAGCGCCATTGTCGGCGTGAATATCTTCGATACTGAAGTCGGCGCCGCCGTCAATAGCGGCCAGACTTTGACAGAGATGGGTCTGCAGGGCGAAAAAATAGTCGCGGACTGATTGCATTTGGGCAGAACTTGTCATGCTTGATTTACTCTTTGTCGGGTCAACATTCCTGTGGTGAACTATACCATATTCAAAACCCCGCACTCGATGCATACCAGGCCAAAAGCCATAGCATCTCGGCGTCAAATCTAACTATAATGGCTACCAACGACGACATAGAGAGGACGCGGTGATGGATCTTGGATTTAGCCAGGCAGATTTTGAATTTCAACAGGAAGTGAAGCAATGGATCGCTGAGAATTATCCTGAGGAAATGGCAAGCCGTCATAAGCGCAGCGCCAATGGCCACCTCACCAAGGCAGATCACGTGTATTGGCAGCAGGCCCTATATAAGAAGGGTTGGGCTGGACTCGACTGGCCCGCAGAACTGGGTGGGCCCGATTTTACAGCCACGCAACGCTACCTCTTCGACCTGGAAATGGCCGCCGCTGGAACTCCCGGTATTTTACCTTTCGGTCAATCAATGGTGGCGCCGGTCATCATGAAGTACGGCAGTCAGGAACAGAAAGATAAATACCTGCCAGATATCCTCGCCAGCAAAGCCTGGTGGTGTCAGGGTTATTCTGAGCCCGGCTCAGGTTCTGACTTGGCGTCCTTGCGGACTCGCGCTGTCCGTGACGGTGACCATTACATCGTTAACGGTACCAAGACCTGGAATACTTTGGGTCAATATGCAGATATGATTTTCTGCTTGGTGCGCACCAGCGATGAATCCATTCGGCAAATGGGCATCTCCTTTCTGCTGATTGACATGTCTACGCCAGGCATCGATGTGCAACCGATTGTCACCATCGATGTACCACCGGAGGGCTTTCAAGAAATCAATATGGTGCACTTCACCGACGTTAGGGTTCCCGTTGCAAACCTGGTGGGTGAAGAAGGTAAAGGCTGGACTTACGCGAAATACCTACTTGAGTTCGAGCGCGGCAATGCCTATTCGCACGGGCTGAAAGCGAGCCTGGCGGCATTGAAGATGATTGCCGCCAGTGAACAGGCAGGCGAGGGCAGTGCATTATTGGAGGAGCCCGACTTCCGACGTAAATTGACCGAAGCTGAAATTGCGATCCAGGCGATGGAGTTTACTGAGTTGCGAATTTTGAGCAGTCTGTCAACAGGTGCCAACGTCGGCCCAGAATCGTCCTTGTTAAAGTGCCGAGGTACTGAGATTCAACAACTGCTGACTGAGCTGACGGTTGAAGCCGTGGGTAACTATGTTGTGCCCTTCGATAACAGCGGGCCCGTCAAGGGTTTGAACGTCGAACCCATCGGCCCTGACTATGCCGCGGTCGCAGCGCCCCAGTACTTCAACACGCGCAAAGTATCTATCTATGCGGGTTCGAATGAAATTCAGCGTAATATCATGGCAAAAATGGTGCTTGGTCTATAGCAACGCAAGCCCTGTGGGCGTGGGTCATCGATGACGATGGCCTGGTCCACAGCAGCTGCATTTTCCATCTCACTCTCCTGACGGTGTTCATTCGCCTCGAATGAGTGTCAATGGTGTACGGTTTTTATTTTTACAGACAGAAACATACCTTTGCTGCAAGACAACCGGCACTCAGAGCTCGCTAATCAAGCGCCTCGCATCAGTCACCAAGCTCTTCATCAACGCCTCAATCGTAGTTTCCTGCAATAAACCAATGCCCTGACCAGACCACATTGCCAAAAAGTCAGGGTTGTTCTGCGCCTGGGCGCTGGCGCGCAACGCGCCAGAAAGGGAATATTGCAGGGGGTAGGGCAGCATGACCTCGTCGAGAGCTTCCAGCTCAGTGATATATCGGTTTCGAATACCACGGGCAGGCTTGCCTGACAAAACACTGGTAACCACCAGTTGATCGGCTTCATTGCTGAATAACTGTTGACGCCAGGCTTCAGTAATCGGCGTCTCACGACAGCCCAAAAAAGCAGTGCCCATTTGCACGGCACTGGCGCCTAACGCTAACGCGGCAACCAGACCGCGGGCGTCCATGATGCCACCGGCCGCGATAACGGGCACATTCACCGCATCCTTGATCTGCGGTACCAAGGCTAACGTGCCTATGAGCGCATCACGATAGTCGCCCTGAAAAGTCCCTCTGTGCCCCCCGGCCTCGGCACCCTGCGCAATAATAGCGTCAACCCCTGCCGCCGCCAGGGTTCTTGCCTCGGCCACGGTGGTCGCGCTGCAGATAACTTGAGCCCCGGCAGCATGGATATGCGCCACGGTCGCCTGGTCTACACCGAAGTGAAAGCTGATCACGGGAACCTGTTCCTCGAGCAAAACGTCGAGCTGTTCCATGGCAGGACCAAACAAACCTCCAGGTTCCGGTAACTCCTGTAGGCCCATCTCTCGATGATAGCCTTCGAGGCGATCTCGTAATCCAGGACGGATAACGGCAGGGGTCGCAGGGTGCTCAGTGTCGGCGGCAAACAAATTTACTTGAAAGGGTAACTCGGTACCGGCCTTGATATCGCGAACGACCTGGCGCAGCTTGTCAGGCTTTAACCCGGCAGCGCCAAGGCCACCCATACCACCGGCATTGCTCACACGAACGACCATGTCCGCATTAGTCGCACCTGCCATCGGCGCGAGCAGCACCGGGTGTTGAATGCCGAATTGATCGAGTAAACGTCGGTTTCGCCAGTTCATGGGGTATATCCTTAAGATTCTTCAAGGTCAAAATTAACGCGATACCAGGTCACTCAACCGAGCCGCCACTGCAGAAATAGACACGCCGCTATCTGAGTCTGTCATTCGGCCAAGGGAATACGCTGTACCGTAGCGGTCACGAAACTGTTCAACAGAGTATCATCAATGCCGTTGATATGGGTGATAGCATCGGCATCTACGCCGATAAATTCTATTCATCTGTTCCTATCCCTTCGCTGTAATGCTGCAATTCAACGGGTTTGCGGCGGAGCCGCCTTTATTAGAGCCAGCTTAATCAGGCTGCCCACGGGTCGATCATTTTGATCACCTCATCCCGTGTATCCGACTTTGCCAGTAGCGCCTTCCGTGTCTTGTTGGCACGATCGAGCGTTTGTTGTTTGACATGACCGAAATTGACATAACCAAAGCCGCGAATCTGTTCTGGCAGGCGAATCAAGGCCTGAATTATGGCTAGATTATCCAACGGTCATCTTTGCCAGACAGTCAGCCAGCAGATACGTCTGAGCTTCACTGCGGGTAAAGTCAGGTGATGCCAAAGGCTAGGAGGCGGCGGGTTTATTGCTTGATAGGTAGATGCTTCAGTTCCTCGACGCAGGATCGCTGCGTGGCAATTGAACGTTGGCATGGTCAGGGGCCACCTGCCAATATTTTGGTGGGGCGCCCGGTAAGTTGTGAGAAGTCTAGTGCGGACCCGTCAACAAGCCATTGGCTTCAGGCTGACTAACTTGCGGCCCGCTCGTGTCAAAGCCGGCCGCTAGGATTAAGCCGTAATAGCCAGTGTTGCGCCGGCTTCAGAGCGACGTGGCACAGCGACAGGTGACATTGGCGTTTGAGTTAATGCTTTGGCCACCTGGTCAGGTAATCCGAGCATGCGTAATACATGTCTGGTGGTTTCGGGTATGGCTGATCGAGATAGGTTGCCCCTGCGTATTTCTAGGCTCACGTGCTTGATCATGCCGAGTATCAGGCTATGGGTGAGTGTTGGGTCATTAACCTTAAACCGTCCGCCGGTAGCACCCCGCTGAATATCCAGCAGCAATTGCTCGGCATCTTGATGTAGCACCCTTTGGTCTGTGAGACCAGTAAATTCAACGAAAGTCGTCCAGTCGCGATTGTCCTGGGCTTGAGCAAGGCTATATTGCAAAGTGACGGCGACAATTGTTGCAGGGTCCTTGAGTGGCTGGCGAATGACGTTCAACGAGTCGTTAAAACGACCTTGGATATCTTCCAGAACCGCCTCAAAGGCTAGCTGTTTGGTTTGAAAATAATTATAAAACGTGCCAAGACCGACTTGTGCAGCTTCTGTGATGTCCTGGATAGAGATTTTTTCGTAGCCTCGCAGCAATACCAGTTCATGAGTCGCGCTGATTAATGCCGCTCTGGTGACTTCACGCTTTTGAGATGTGTTTTTACTTGCCATGCTTTTTCATTCCTTTACCGCTAGCGTCTTTTTTATAGCGACTACTAGGCTGGCCAGTCTTAGACGCCGAATCCTAACAGACTTTAAGCGGTAATAAATGTATATAAAATGGAAATAACTCATCCAATCCGCTATTTTGCTAGGCGTGACGCAGGCCAATTGGCCAGCAAGATATCTCAATGTAGATGAAAACCATGACACATACTTTATGCGTTGGAGTGAACGATGAACTTTGAATACACCTCGCAACAAGTCTCGATACAGCAGGCTATCGAGAAAATTTGCGCCAGTTTCGACGCCGACTACTGGCTCGCCCGCGACCGGGACGGCGTTTTTCCCGACGAGTTCGTGGCAGCCATCACCGCCGGTGGCTGGCTGGGTATCGCCATGCCTGAAGCTTATGGTGGCGCGGGACTCGGCATAACCGAAACCGCAATCATGGCCCATACCATCGCCCGCTCCGGTGCCGGCATGACCGGCGCATCGGCAGTTCACTTGAACTTGTTTGGTCCCAATCCCATTGTTCTGTTCGGCACCGAAGACCAAAAACAGCGGTTTTTACCGTCATTGATCCAAGGTCACGACCGCGCATGCTTTGGTGTCACGGAGCCAGACGCCGGTTTGAACACCACACAACTGGCCACTCGAGCGGTCAGAGATGGCGATCACTATGTGATTAATGGGCGCAAACTATGGACCACTACGGCCCAGACAGCTAATAAGATACTGTTAATCGTTCGTACGACGGCTCTGGCTGATTGCAAGAAGCCAACAGAAGGTCTGAGCCTGTTCTACACTGACTTGAATCGCGAGTCTATCGAAGTGCGTGGAATCGAAAAAATGGGCCGCAAAGCCGTAGACTCCAACGCCTTGTTTATCGACAACCTGATTGTCCCGATTGAAGATCGCATCGGTGAAGAAGGGCTGGGTTGGAAGTATTTACTGCATGGCCTTAACCCCGAACGCATCCTGATAGCCGCAGAAGCTGTCGGCTTGGGGCAGGCGGCGCTGGCGAGAGCCAGTCAGTACGCCAAGGACCGGGTAGTGTTCAACCGCAGCATTGGCAAGAACCAGGGCATTCAACATCCGCTGGCCGTCAATTGGATGGAGCTTGAAGCCGCTCAGCTTATGGTACAGAAGGCAGCTAGCCTATACGACGCAGGCAAACCCTGTGGCGCCGAGGCTAACAGTGCGAAGTATCTGGCGGCTGAGGCTGGGCTGAGCGCCTGCCAGCGGGCGGTGCTGACCCACGGGGGCATGGGGTACGCGAAGGAGTATCATGTCGAGCGCTATCTTAGAGAGATCATGATTCCGGTTATCGCACCTATTAGTCAGGAACTCATTAAGTCATTTATCGCTGAGCAGGTCCTTGGGCAGGACAAGAGTTACTGAGTCGCCCCTTGAGTCTCAGCCGTCATTGCCGCTGTTTGAGCGACTACGCTGATGGCGGCTTCGCAGCCTGTTGATTAAATCTATCGTGCTGGCCTTTAAACCACTAGCCCCTCGGCGCTTGGTGAATTCATCCACGAGGATAGCCTCAAGCTTATTAACGTAGCTGTCCGAGGATGGTGCAACCTGCTCAGCATCGTCGACGCGGGCATTAAACAAGTTGATGAAGACATCGCTGCGGCGCCCCAGGAGCATCAAACGCCGAAAAAATTTGTGTGGATCCTTAGGCGAGAACACAATGCCAGCCAGTGCCAGGAAAATTGAAACCGGGCTCAACACCAGGTCACGAAGACCGTCCATGGCCAGCCTCACCTGAAATACAACCACATCACGTAGCAACTCCGCCCGGGTACCCGGTGTCGCCGCTATAGCCTGCGGAGCAGCTAACGCTTCAGGCTGTTCTTCAACATCATGAGCAACTGACGGTTCAACTGAATGCTCAACTGAGTGGTCGGCTAAATTGTCTGCTAAATTGTCTGCTAAAGGCGGTTCGGTCGGCATAACAACTTCCGTTCAATGCTACGGTTCAATGTTACGGTTCAATGCTACGGTTCAATGCTAGGGATCAATGCTGAGGTAATGCCACAGTTCAATCCTACAACAGCGAATCTAGCGGGCCTGAGCCTCGCGACCACAAAGATATTCCGTCACTGCGTCGAAATCACCTCTAAAGACGATTCGATGAGCCTTCATATCGATTTGGTAATCATACATGGGGTCGTAGTAGTTGCTCAACAGATCCCTAATCCATTCTCGGTGTTGTTCTAAATCACCCTTGGCCTGGGCTGCAAAGGCATTGATAATACAAGCCCTTAGGCGCTCATGTTGGACGCCGCCCAGGCGCTTTCGAATTCCGTCTATACCCGCCAAAAACACAGCGCTGTGGGCCGCTAACGCGAGTTCGGGGTCAGTCTCACGAGCCATGAACTGCGCATATTGTTGAATAATATATTCCTTGAGTATGCGTTCAACGCGATCTTCCATATCGCCCTCTAGCAAGACCAACGGCGCTTGCTTCATCGCGGCCTGCAGGGGCAGCGGCAGGCTCACTCGACCGATAAGCCGACCTTCATCTTCTACAACAACCGGCGATGCCGTCGAACCTGAGCCCAGTTTGAGAAAATCGATCGCCAACAGATTCTCGAAATCGATTTGGCTAGGCTGCGCCTCTATCTGCCGGCCAAACGCCGAACCACGATGGTTGGCCCGCTTTTCAAGATCAACCAGTCTCGTTAAACTCGCCAGCAGGTCAGTTTTGCCATTGCCCGTTTTGCCCCCCAGTATCATCAGCGGCGGTAGTGCGTCGACAACCGTGAGTAAATAGCTGCGTAAGGCCTTATAACCGCCTGGAATTCGGGCTATGTTGTAGCCGCTGGCTCGCAGCCACCCGACAGCCAGCTCGGAACGCTTCCCACCACGAAAACAATACAGTTTAGCGTTAGGATTTTGGTCAATAAAAGTTTGCCAAGCCTGCACGCGGCGCTCACGGATATTACCACTGACCAGCTGGTGGCCCAGCCGTTCGGCGGCCTCGGCACCATCTTGCTTATAGCAAATACCCACAGACTCCCGTTCCTTGTCATCCATGATCGGTAGATTGATTGCCGTTGGAAAAGCCCCTTGAGCATATTCTACCGCCGCACGTACATCGATGAGCGGGGTATCTGTTGTGAACAGAGCCTTCAACTCAGCGGGCATCATGATGTGATCACTGCGGTAACTGGAGGCTGTGATCCATCCATAGGGTATTGGCCGAGAGGCTCAGGAGCCTCACAGCTAGCGGCTAAGAAGTCGCTGGCAGTGGCCGCCTTGAATTGAGTCGCATATGAACTAGTGGCCAATAATGGCGCGTCATATCTAACCAGATAACACTTGAGCATAAAGGTCCTTGGGTATTCCAATAGTGGTCGCCAGTCTGGACGTGATCGCAGTGATGAACCGGTGTCGTCAATCAATGGTCCGGATTGCTGCTGGCATCTAACTCGATCCTGTTGGCGAATAGTAAACCATTGAGCGCCGATGAGGGCATCTTACAGTGAATGGCTCGCATCAAGGTGACTGACGAGCAGCGAGTACGAATTTGAAAGGTCTACCTTAATCAGCGCTGGTGGTTGGTGACGGATAACATGGATAGACCCAATGTCAGCACTCAAGCCACGGAGTGTTTGAGACGGATGGCAGCGAGGGCGGGAATAGTGGCTGGCGCTAAGCCGCATTATACAATTTAACATAATATTGATTATGCGCATAATTGAGTCGGCGATATAAATCAAAAATTTGGCTTTAGGACTCATCTCGTTAGTGAATATTAAACCAACAGATTCTTTTGTCGCCTGGAGGATCTATTCAGCCTAGCAACCATACACAAGCATTACATTAATCCGGGTGAATATAGATTATTCTAACTGAGTGGGTATACTTTTGAATGACAGTCATTAACCAAAACTTACCCAACCATTACCCACCCATTACCTACACATCGAACAACCCTCAAAATCACAAAAAAGGTAGAGAGATATGGAATGTCCCAAATGCCACGCCGCCATGGAAGAAGTAACTTACGGTCGGAACATGACCATTGACCGCTGCACGAACTGCAAAGGTATCTGGTTCGATTTAGGCGAAGCTGAAGCCCTCAAAGACAAATGGATGTCTGAATTTCTAGACAGTGGCGACACAGACATCGGCAAAGAGTATAACAAGATTGAAGACGTGAATTGCCCACGGTGCAGCAAGCTCATGCAGAAGGTCTCAGACCCTAAGCAACCCCATATTTGGTATGAAGTCTGTGACGACCACGGTATGTATTTTGATGCCGGCGAATTCACCGATTATAAGTATGAAACCATACTCGATAAATTTCGTGACTTGATCACTGGTAAACGCTAATCACCCTCGACGTTTGCCTTGTTCAGGGTGTACGGGACTCTAGGCCCATCACCAGGCGCTTGTCCTTTTGTCCTCGAGTTGTCCTCGAGGTAACATTTTGCGGGTGAAGCGCTGACCGAGCATGCTGCAAGCCTGTTCTCTAAGCCTGCTGGCCACCAACCAAGCTAGCCAGCAGGCAGTAACGCTGATACTGTTAATAAGGACAGCGGCCCCGCCGGATTCACCCACTAAAGACCCGATCTCATATGCGCATAGCTTCCTTTAACGTCAACAGCCTTCGGGTTCGACTGCACCAGTTGCAAACCCTGATTAATACTCATTCTCCCGACATCATTGGCTTGCAAGAGACCAAGGTTACTGACGCAGACTTTCCCTTAGAGGCCATTAACGCCATGGGTTACCACGCGGTGTTTCACGGTCAGAAAAGCCATCACGGTGTCGCGTTGCTCTCGCGCAAACCGGCCATCAATCCTGTCTGTGGCTTTAGTACGGACGACGATGAGAGTCAGCGCCGCTTTGTCAGCGGCCAATTCGCACTGGCCGACGGCCGCCTTTTGACGGTGATGAACGGTTACTTTCCCCAAGGCGAAAATCGTAACCATGCCACCAAGTTTCCAAATAAGCGCGATTTCTATGCCCATTTGGCCGAATTACTCGCCCGCCACTATGACCCTGAACAACCGCTGATTTTGATGGGTGATATGAACATCGCGCCCAGCGATCTGGACATCGGCATTGGCGCGCCGAACGCAAAACGTTGGTTGCGCGAGGGGAAATGTTGCTTTCTACCGGAAGAGCGCGAATGGCTGATGCAGATAATGAACTGGGGAATGGTAGATACCTACCGTAAACTCAAGCCATTAGCGGATGACACCTATAGTTGGTTCGACTATCGCAGTCGTGGTTTTGAGGCGGAACCAAAACGCGGTCTGCGGATTGATCTGATCTTGGCATCTAAGGGTCTGGCGGCCGCGACGACTGACGCCGGCATCGACTATGAAGTGCGCGGTATGGAAAAACCCTCGGACCACTGCCCGATCTGGGCTGACTTCGCCATTGAGCTCATGGTTTGACTCGCTCTAAGGCTCACGTCCAGCCCGCTCACGGCTTATTCAGCTTGTCGAAACACTAAGCTGAAGCTGACGGGCACAACCGGGGTAATCGATTGTAAACTGGCAATCTCCCGTAGCGCTTCGATGCCACCTGTTAGTCCAAAGTCAGCGGCGTTGATCATCAGCGGCTTGATGCTACTGACCTGAAAGGCCTGCTCAGACAGCCTGAAAAGCCTGACAGCAACAGTCTTTGTGGCCTCAACACCATGAAGTCCGAGGTTGAATGTCAGATCCATCTGCAAGTATTCACCTGCCGAAAGTGTCAGCATAGGCGCTAAGTCGAGGCTCGCGGTTATCGTTGCCGCTGGAAACTCACTGGTGATTAATAGTAGGTTGCGGATGCGCTCGTTGCGCACGGGAATCAGGGTCTCGACGCTATCAAGGTCGATGTAGACGGTTGCGCCGCCGCCCTTCTCAACTGACCCGCGCAGGCTCTTAAAAGTATGGGCTTCAGCGATCGCATTGTTCTTGATCGACACGAAGTTCAGACTGGAGGGCCCGCTTTCCAGGATCCAGTCAGCACGCGCCTGCCCAGAGACCATCAGTGCCAAGGTCACCATCATTAATGCACATCGACGCCAGGCGTCAAATCTGATTCCAGCGTTAATCATACTGTTTTGAAAAAGAGACATATGTACTTCGTCCTGCAGGTGAGTGAGGTAATAAGTTTTAATCATAAGGACTCAATGATCTGAGCATAGGCATTTTCGCGACTTGGGGCCGGAGTACCAAATAAGTACTGACTCCCAAGGCATCGGCCGCAAGATCCTGTAACTCGAAACTACGATAACCCGTAAACCACTGAGCGACTTCGATGCCTAGGCCAAACAACACCAAACCCACCCACTTGAGCCAATAACCCCGGACAGCATAGTCGAGCAAGAACGCCAGGACCAGAAAAGCCATAAAATGACTGGCTTTGTCCCACAGCATTTCGGTACCCGCTAGCTGCGAACGAGATAGCGTCAAACCACAAACCACGAGCACTGCCTGCAGAAATACCAGCTTGAAGCCGAGGCGCAGGGCCTCTACTTTCATTGCGAGCTATTCCTGTATCGGTTGATCTCCTGCCGCGTGGTGGTGGCTGCAGCCCGAGCGGCGTCAGCAAAATCTTCGTCGCTAGAGGCATAAATGACCGCCCGTGACGAGCTGATGATCATCATCCCACCCTGCCCCGCGGTCATTAACGCCTCGACATCACCACCTTGGGCCCCGACCCCAGGCACTAAAAACGGCATATCACCGCTGATAGTACGGATTCTGGCCAGTTCTTCTGGCTGGGTTGCCCCGGTCACGAGACCAATATTGCCAAATTGATTCCAGCGACCCGCAGCCTCCTCGGCGACATATTCAAAGACTCGCCGGCCATCGTTTAAGGTCAGATTTTGAATATCCGCGCCACCGGGATTTGAAGTCCGGCACAAGATAAACACGCCTTTATCCTTGTATTCAAGATACGGCACCATGGAGTCATAACCCATATAGGGGTTGACGGTCACCGCGTCGGCGCCATAACGCTCAAAGGCTTCCCGCGCATAATGTTCCGCGGTACTGCCAATGTCGCCACGTTTAGCATCCAGCAGTACCGGTATCTGTAATTCTCGCAGGTAGGCGATGGTGGCCTGTAATTGGTCCTCCGCCGCCTGGCTGGCGTAGTAGGCAATCTGGGGTTTGAAGCAACACGCTTGGTCAGCGGTGGCATCGATAATGGCTTTATTGAAAGCAAAAATCCCATCGGGCTGAGCTTGCAGATGGGCAGGCAGCCGTTTTTGGTCAGTATCCAGGCCCACGCAAAGCAAGGACCCGGTCGCCTGTTGTCGCTTAACCACACTTGAGAAGAAGGTTGTCATAAAATTCGGGATGCTCCTGATGGGTCCGTATCAGAGTGTCAATTTACGTCAGTCTTGGCAAAATTCGTCAGGCCAGTATACGCACCGAGAAGCAGAAAGCCTACACAAAGAAACGTTAAGCTCCTGAAAAATATGAACAAATGTGATTTTTTCGAGGTTGGCACGATCGTCGCTCCGTGAATCAGTGCTACTGCGTTATCACGGATGAAAAGACCCACTGACGAAGGAAAAGCTCATGACAACCTCGCTGTTGATGGCTAGAATCACACGCTTTATTGGCATTCGCAAAAGCCAGCTTCAGACAGCCGCACCGTCGCAACGACGGGAGACTCGGCAGCCTAACCTGAAAAAACTGTTTGTCCAAGTTACCGATTGTCCAGACCCAGACATGACCGGCATAACACTCTCCTGTAATACCCGAGAAACCTCGGCTGGCGGCTTACGCATTGTCGCTGGCACCTGCATTCCCATTGGTAGCCGACTGGATTTATGGGTCAATATCAGCTCGAGGCCGAGTAAATACTTTGTCACGGGCGAAGTCCGCTGGGTCAGTCCCGCCGCTGGCGATGACTATGATATGGGGATAGAACTCGATGCGAGCGCAGCCACTGACATCGAAGCCTGGCGAGCGCTTCACGCCTGAAGCCACCCTGGCGGACGGCACAACTACAGTGGTTTGAGGATCGGCCCTGCTCGACTGTCTTCGACCTGAAAGCCCGCCTCGGCAATAGCCGCTCGTAACTCGTCCGCCAATTGCCATTGTTTGTCTTGACGGGCTTGCTGGCGCTGTTGAGCCAGTATTTGAACCGCCTCGGGGACCTCGATGACAGCTGGCTTCCAGTTTTTTATATCTAGCCCGAAAACCGCATCGAATGCGAGTAAGGTGGCTTTCTTGACTGAATTCGGCAGGCTGGATTTCGCCAAATCCCAGGTTAGCGCCAGCGCTCTGGGCATATTCAGGTCATCATTTACGAAATTCAGAAACCGCTGGTAGAAATCTTCATCGACCTCGCTTGGGTCGCCCCACTCCCAAGCCGCCTGATACAGTCGCTGCAATGCGATCCCATTGGACTCAAGGCTCTCCCAGGAAAATGACATCTGGGTTCGATAATGGGCTGTCAGGCAAAAATATCGGTACGCCATTGCAGGCAGGCCCTGTGCCTCGATAGATTCCAGGCGCAGAAAGTCGCCAGTGGACTTCGACATCTTGGCATTGTCCATCTGCAGAAAATAGCCATGCATCCAAATGTTGGCCATACGGGTACCCCGACTGGCTTCGGACTGGGCAATTTCATTGGTGTGATGAATGGAGATGTGATCCTCACCCCCGCAGTGAATGTCAAAATAATCGCCCAGATACTTCGCCGCCATTGCCGAGCATTCGATGTGCCAGCCAGGAAAACCGCGGCCCCAGGGGCTGTCCCACTCCATCTGCCGTTGTTCGTCAGCGGGCGAAAATTTCCAAAGAGCGAAGTCAGTGACGAAATGCCGCTCACTTTGGACCCGCGCACCTTCCATCAAGCCGGCAACATCAAGCCGTGCCAGATAGCCGTAATGGTCAAGCTTGCGAGAGTCGAAATAGATACCATCACTGGTCTGGTAGGTAAAACCCTTCGCCTGCAGGTCAAGAATGAAGTCGATCTGCTCTTGGATGTGATCTGTGGCTTTACACCAGATATCGGGCTCACTGATATTCAACGAGCGCAGATCCCGTTTGAACGCCGCCCCATAGAACTCGGCCATCTCCCAGGCATTCATGCCGGTTCGCCGGGCACTCAACTCCATTTTATCTTCGCCTGTGTCGGCATCAGAAGTGAGGTGCCCCACATCGGTGATATTCATCACCAACTTGACCTGGTAACCATTCAAGGCCAAGACCCGGCGCAGCACGTCTTCGAACAGATAGGTACGCAGATTGCCTATATGGGCATAGTTATAGACCGTAGGCCCACAGCAATACACACCGACCTCGCCTGGCACCAGGGGCTCAAATGTGCGCACTTTGCGCTCGTACGTATCAAATAACTGCAGTTCCAAACCGGTACCTTTAACTCAGCGCTTATCGCTGGGCATCTTAAGGAAAACCATTCCGAGCACAAGCATCAAGTGGTGCTGGCGACCCGCTCGGCCATCACCCGCTCTACCGTATCAACGATCACCTGGGTCTGCTGGTCAATTTCCACATTCACCAGGTCATCGATCTGCAGCAGCGCAAAATTAGTCCGCCGCAACGTTTCAGGGATTAAGTTGACCGCGAATTCTTGTTGATTAACCGCCGCGATCGTCAGGCTCGCGCCATTGAGCGCCAGATACCCCTTGCTGAACACATACTTCATCCAGTCAGACCGGCCTCGAAATGTGATACGGCGATTGTTCTCGGTATTTTCGATATTCACCACTGTGGCGGTATCCACTACATGCCCTGACAGGACGTGCCCGCCGACTTCGGCGTTAGCCCGGGCCGAGCGTTCGATGTTCACGAGGGTCCCTACCTGGATATTTTTCAAGTTGGTCAGGGCCAGCGTTTCAGCAATGGCATCGAACCAAACTTCAGCGGCCGCCATGGCAGTCACTGTAAAACAGGTGCCGTTGACTGCAATGCTGGCGCCCAAGGTTAGCTCACCAGTTAAATCTGCTGGCAGCACAACGCTGAAGGTCCAAAGGCCGGGTTTCTTTTGTAGAGAAGCGATCGGCAACATCGCTTGAACAATGCCTGTATACATAAACTGCATCCCGACCCTACAAGGGCCACCTATGAACGGGAAACGCACCTTAGCGAGGCCTCTGTGAATTGTCAATGGAGGGTTCCACACATGATATTACACATCAAATAAGAATTTTATCTTATTGATTTATATAACTCGAAATCGCCAATTATTTAATCTGGCTCGTCTCTCGCCGACAGGCTATTATGCCATTCCTTAATGATTTGACGATGGCCTATTCAGTGATTGATCTACGCAGCGACACAGTGACCCAACCTACAGCGCCCATGCTTGATGCGATGCGGGCCGCCGCAACCGGCGATGATGTTTATGGCGAAGACCCCACTGTCAACCAGCTAGAGCAGCTAGCCATGACCCTCACAGGCAAGGCCGCCGCGGTCTATGTGAGTAGCGGCACCCAAGGTAATCTGCTGGCACTGATGAGCCACTGCGAGCGGGGAGATGAATATATTGCCGGCCAACAGGCCCACACCTATAAATATGAGGGCGGCGGCGGTGCCGTTCTGGGCGGTATCCAGCCGCAACCCCTGCCCTTCAATCACCGTGGCGAACTCGATCTCGATGAGGTTGTGCGAACTATCAAGCCGGATGACTTTCACTTCGCCCGGACACGTCTGGTGTGCCTGGAGAATACGCAGGCAGGCCAAGTGCTTGCCATGGATTACCTGAAGGAATATTCAACCCTGATGCAGGCGGTCGGATTACAGCGTCACCTTGATGGCGCGCGGTTATTCAATGCCGCGGTTAAGCTCGGGGTCGAAGCCATGGATATCTGTCAGTATTTTGATTCAGTCTCAATCTGCCTATCAAAAGGCCTGGGCTGCCCCGTGGGCTCTTTGCTGGTGGGCGATGTGGCGCTGATTCAGCGTGCCCGGCGGCTGCGCAAGATGCTGGGCGGCGGCATGCGCCAGGCCGGCGTGATCGCAGCCAGTGGTATTTTCGCACTCCAGCACCATGTGCAACGCCTGCAGGACGACCACGCGCGCGCAGCCCAACTTGGACGTGCCATTGTCGACCTGCAGCACATAAGACTTGCAAGCCCGGTACAGACCAACATGGTGATGTTGGATCCCGCCAGTGTCGACATCAAAACCCTATCGACTTACCTGGAGACTCAGGGTATTCGCCTGTCTGGGCCGCGCTTGGTGACCCACTTGAATATCACAGACACCGACATCCAGCAGATTATCGATGCCCTACAACGATTCGATGCAAGCATGCATAAGCCGTGACCGTCAGGCTAATACGGCTCAGCCTAGTATCAGGCCGGCTATAGCCCCTGTCATACAGGTCGCGAGGGTCCCGGATAGCAATGATTTGGGTGCCAGGGCCATGATCTCCAAACGTCGTTCGGGACACATGGCACTCAGACCACCGATCATAATACCGAGACTGCCAAAGTTCGCGAATCCACAGATTGCGTAGGTCATAATCAACGTAGATTTAACCGATAACTGGCCAGGTTCCAGCGCCGCCAACGCAAAGAACGCGATAAGCTCGTTGAGCACTGTTTTGGAGCCCAACAGCGAACCGGCTACCACTGACTCTTGCCAAGGAATGCCCATCAGCCACGCCAGCGGTGCAAACAACCAACCCAAGATCCGCTCCATCGTCAGTAACTCATCATCGAGTAGCGGCAATAGGCTGAGCAGACTGTTCACCAGCGCCACCAAACTGATCAGCACCATTAACATAGCGCCAACATTCACCATCAACCGAATGCCGTCGGCGGTGCCGCGAGTCACGGCATCCAGCAAACCATGATAGGTCATCGGATCGACAAGTTGGTCACTGCCCGTAGATTCATCACCGGGAATCATAATTCGAGCGATCATAATAGCCGCCGGCGCACTGATGACCGAAGCCGTCAGGATATGCCCCAAGGCATCGACAATAACGCCCTGCAGGATAATCGAGTAGAAGATCATCACCGATCCAGCCACAGTCGCCATCCCACAGGTCATGACAATAAACAGTTCGCTGCGGGTCAACTTGTTCAAATAGGGCCTGATCAGCAACGGCGCCTCGACCATACCAAGGAAGATATTCCCCGCTGCACTCACCCCCACTGCGCCCCCGACACCCATGCTGCGCCGTAAGACCGCCGAAAAACCACGGATCACCAGGGGCAGAATCCGGTAGTACCAGAGAACCGCCGAAAGTACCGTAAAAAACAGGATCAGGGGCAAGACACGGAATGCCAGAATGTAAGTGGAGCCCGCATCGGAAATCGCATAGGGATACGCGATATTCGACGGATCACCACCGAGATAGCCAAACACGAACTGGGTACCCGCATCGGTGGCGCTGGCGACGGCCACCACACCCCGGTTCAGTAAGGTGAGTGCTTCTCTGACTAAAGGCACCTTGAACATCAATAAAGCCAACACAAACTGCAGACCCAGACCACCCAGCAAGACTCGCCAATCCGGCATTCGGCGGCTCTCGCCCAGCGCCCAGCCAATCGCGATAAACATGCTCAGGCCGAAACAGGCTTGAATCATTAAGGTAAGGTCTGCCATCACAGGTATACTCTAGAGATTGAAAGGTTGACGTGTCAGTGGCAAGCAAAATCACAAAGCAGGCAGTGCACGTTAAGGATATTTCCACGAATCCGGCCACAAAAGCAAACCCGTTCATATCAAGGAGCAACTGATCCATGTCCACAGTGATGGTGTGCGGCAGCGTCGCGCTGGATTTAATTGGCCGCTATTCCGGCTCATTTCATGATTACCAAGCCAAATTTCCAGTCACTGGTCTGAATATCTCGCTTCAGCTGGCACAGTTGCGCACCAGTTTTGGTGGTTGCGGACTGAATATCGCCTATGGCTTGCATCAATTAGGCATCAAGGTACTACCCGTCTCTGCCGCAGGTCGCAACTTCGACGACCATTACCGGCAGCATTTACAGGCATTGGGCATGGATATCAGTAACATTATCATTGATCCCGACTACGCCCAGTGCGCCTCTGCAGTCTTGATTAGCGATGAACAAGGTAATCAGATCACGGCATTCCACGCCGGTGCGGCGGTCTCGCCGCGCAGGCCATTACCCAGCACCATTCAGGGCATAGAGACGGTGACACTGGCGGTCTTAGCGCCAGAGGACGCGCCCATCATGCTGCGTCAAGCGAGGGATCTCGCGCAACTGGGCATTCCCATCATGTTCGATCCCGGCCAGGGACTGACAGAGTTCGTTCAGGCCGACTTAGCCGAATTACTCAATCTCTGTCGCTACCTGATCGTCAACAGTCACGAATGGCAGATCCTGCAGCACAACGCCGGCATGGACGCGGCAACCATCTTGGCAGGCAATCACCAAGTGATAGTGACCCACGGGGCTGAGGGAGTAGACATCTACGGCGCCAACGGCATACCAACCAGAATTCAGGCCGTCGCAAGCGATTGTGCCATCGACTCTACCGGCTGTGGCGATGCATTTCGCGCCGGTTACATTTATGGCTTGCTCGGCGGTTGGTCGCCCGAGATCTGCGCCCGGTTGGGCTGCCTGACGGCGGTATACAACCTGGAGAGCGATCAGACCCAACGCTATCACATCTCCCACGAGGCCTTTGTGCAGCGCTATGAACAAGCCTTTGACAGGAGGTTTCCTGCCTAGTCAGTGGTTCGCGGCTTGATCAGACTGCGTAACCAGCCAGCCAATTGATTGCCCTTGAGTTGGCGCCGATAATAATCGGCCTCAAAGTCATCATAACTCGTCTCCGCAGTGAACAGTTGCTGGCGAGTCGTGAGATGAGTGGCATCGAGGGTGCGAATGACTCGAGCTGGATTGCCGGCGACAATAGTATTGTCTGGCACATCCCCCGTTACCACCGCATAGGCGCCGACAATACTGTTATTCCCAATGGTCACGCCCTTGGTGATCAGCGCACTATCGCCGACCCAAACGTTATCTTTCAGTACGATGGGGCGATGGGCACCCGGCGCGTAAATACGATGTTGCAGATCATGCCAGTCTGCATCAGTGAGATAGCAATTCATGGCAAGCATGCAGCTATGGCCCGTTGTGATGGCGTCCGCGGAGGAAATTCTGACACCGGGATTAACAATACTATAATCACCGATGCTAATACTGCCCAGGCCTTCGAACACCGCCAGACGTACCGGTTTATCAGCCAGCGCCATGAAATGCACATGATTGCCAATGGAAATATTGGGTCCTGAAATCTGCAGATGGCGAGGATTAATCACCCGTAGGTCACAACCACTGACTTCAAACTGAGGCCGACAGAACCTATCAACGTAAGTTTGATTCAGCCAGTCTGAAATCTGTTTTAGCCAATAAGGCCGGTGATCTTGACGCACGACATTCGCCCTCTTTCGCAGCCCGCAGTCTGAGCAAACACAGGAATGAAAACAAGGATGGAATGGCTCAGGTTTCTGTGTAAGCATTAGGGCCGTTTAATAGTAGCCAGGGTTAGCAGGTAATATGCAGGGCGGTAAAATCATCTTTCTCAATGGCACCTCCAGTTCCGGCAAGACGACCCTTGCCTACGAACTTCAGGAGCAGTTGCCTGCATTATATTTACATATGGCGCTCGATCAGTTTCGAGATGGGATGCCTGACAAGTATCGCGGCCTGAATGCGCCGGCTGGCAGCCTTGGCGCTGAGGGTCTGAATGTTGTACCTGTCGTCGATGCTCATGGCCGGCATACAGCTGTAGAGTTCGGCGCTATCGGCAAACAGATGCTTGGCGGCATGCGCCGGGCTATTGCGACCATGGTTAACTCAGGGACTAATGTCATCATCGATGACATCATTCTGGAACCCGAGTTTCTCGATGATTATCTGGAGGCATTTGCAGGTTTGTATGTCCTGTTCGTCGGCGTCCAGTGCCCGAGAGAAGTGCTCTCAACCAGGGAGAACGCTCGCCCCGGCCGCTTCCCGGGAACCGCTGTCGGTCATTTCGAAGTCTGCCATGCCCACGATCTTTATGACGTTCGCGTCGACACGTCCAAGGACTTGCCGCCAGTCTGCGCCCGCCAGGTGATTGAATTCATGAATACCCAGACTCCCCAGGCCTTCACTACGCTGAGCCAACAAAAGCGAGCGAACTGCCCATGAGCATCAATGATGTAGCTACTGATCAGGAATCAGCGCCGGATATTTTTGGCCACCCGCGAGGGCTCTACGTCCTGTTTTTCACCGAGATGTGGGAACGATTCAGTTACTACGGCATGCGCGCCCTCTTGATGCTCTATCTGACCAAGCATTTTCTGTTTGGTGATCGGGAGGCGGGTCTAATCTACGGCAGCTATGGTTCACTGGTGTATGCGATGCCCGTGATCGGTGGTCTGATCGCCGACCGTTATCTGGGCTACCGCAAGGCGGTAGCATTCGGCGCCTTTCTCCTCGTCTGTGGCCATTTCGGCATGGCGTTTGAGGGTCAGGCGGCAGTTGAACAATGGGTTGATGGGAAACTCGTCATACAACGGGACAGTTTCTATGAACAAACGTTTTATCTGTCACTGGCCGCGATCATCATCGGTGTCGGGTTCCTCAAAGCCAATATCTCCACCATGGTTGGCCAGTTATATGGCACCAAGGATCCCCGTCGAGATGCCGGTTTTACGATCTTCTATATGGGTATCAACCTGGGGGCGTTTACCGCCACCTTGGCCTGCGCCTATCTGGGCGAGACCTATGGCTGGCGTTATGGCTTTGGCCTGGCAGGGATTGGCATGCTGTTCGGCCTGCTCATCTTCCACCTTTACCGCCGCCATCTGCTCGGTTTCGGCGAGCCACCGGTACCGGAATGGCTCGCTGCCCCCGTGATCCCGGGCATCAATCGCGAACGTTTGATCTACCTGCTGGGCGTTGTCGGGGTATTCGGCATCTGGCAACTCATCCAGCAAACATCGGAACTCGGCCTGTTACTGCTCGTCATGGGCGCAATCGTACTGGGCTGGGGAATCTGGTTTTCTCTGGCACGCTGCAGCCCTGTTGATCGCGACCGTATGCTGGTCATGCTGTTCTTGATCGCCGTGTCTGTGATGTTCTGGGCCCTGTTTGAACAAGCCGGCTCGTCCTTGACCCTGTTCACTGACCGCAACATCAATATGGGTGATTTCTTTACCGCCGGCATGTTCCAGGCCCTTAACCCCATGTATATTATTTTTCTGGCGCCAGTATTCGCCTGGATCTGGGTCAAGCTTGCAGCCAAAGGTCTTGAGCCAACCACACCCGCCAAATTTGGCCTGGGCATTCTGCAGGTGGGCTTGGGCTTTGCCGTACTGGTCTATGGCACTTCTCTGGCTGGCCCTGACGGTAAGGTATCGATTATCTGGCTGGCCCTGATGTACCTGCTACACACCACCGGCGAGCTGTGCCTGTCGCCCGTGGGCTTATCCATGATTACTAAACTCTCGGTACAGCGCATCGCAGCCATGATGATGGGCGTCTGGTTCCTATCCAGCGCGTTTGCAGCTTATGTCGCCGGCATGATCGCCGGCGCCATGGCCATCGAAGACAACGATACAGGCGCAGTCGATGCCCTGAC
>Ga0255756_1000482_pt1 | contig 48881 bp, 39 predicted proteins | sample 011ome_20_FD_179956 | JGI IMG/M metagenome (GOLD analysis project Ga0255756, IMG submission 179956) | Coastal salt marsh microbial communities from the Groves Creek Marsh, Skidaway Island, Georgia - 011509CT metaG (version 2) | ecosystem: Environmental > Aquatic > Marine > Intertidal zone > Salt... | reverse complement strand
ACATCAAATCTTGGAAGTGCGAATGTGACTATCCTGAGTTCCAGTGGATCATCAGGCAGTGACGGAAATATTACGATTAATGATGCTGTTACATGGTCCGCCAATAAATTAACCCTAAATGCCTACAACAACATTTATATTAACGCCGACCTTTTAGGAAGCGGTACTGCTCAACTTGATTTATTGTATGGCCAAGGAGCAGTCGCGAGCGGCAATACAAGTGATTACTCCATACTAAAAACTTCTTCAGCCGATTCAACCCAATTTTTGGCACAAGTTACTTTAGCTGACGGAAATAATTTTTCAACCACGCTTGGCTCTGATGGTAGTCCTATCAATTATCAAGTTATCTCTGACCTGAACAGCTTAATGAATAATGCCTCAGGTAATTATGCCCTGGGTGCTAATGTCGATGCCAGTGGTGTTACTACAGCTGCAAGCCTCGATTACTGTGGCGGCTTAAGGTGTAAAACTCTAAGATTTACTGGCAACATTGATGGCTTGGGCCACACGATTGATAGCTTTACTTCGAATGTTAGTAACACTTACAGTGCGGGACTATTCCCAAATATTGAAGATGATCTGACCTTCAGAAATATTGGCCTTACCAATCGTTCAACCACATCAGGCATTCATTCATTGGGAGGGTTTGTTGGGCGTATTTATAGTGGCACATTAAATATTATTAATAGCTATAGCTCGGGAACAATTAGTGGGCCGGGTTCTGGCGGTTTTGTAGGTAAGGTCGAGGGTAGTTCGACAACACTTATAATTAAAAACAGTGTTAACCACATAAACATAAGTAGTAATGGTGGGAATAGGACAGATGGAGCAGGCGGGTTTGTGGGTTCAAATACAGGCAATTTATCTATTATTAATAGTTTTAACTTGGGAGATATCACAGGTTATGACAGTGTTGGTGGTTTGGTGGGTTACTCTAATAGTGCTTTTTTAGAAATCGACACGAGTTATAACGCGGGCGATATTAGAAATACAAGAACGTCTAACTCCAGTGTTGGAGGTCTGGTTGCAGAGGTGCTTGGGTCCAATGCCAATATTTATGACAGTTATAACACAGGTGCAATCAGTTCAGCGAGAACGGGAAACCAAACTAGCTCGACCGATGGCACAGGGGGGATTGTCGGTTACTTTAATGCCGGAACTTCCTCTAAGATCCAATACGCCTATAATGCTGGCTCAGTGACCGATGGTCGAATTAATATTGGAGGCATTGTGGGTGTCTTGTGGAATAGCACGGTCGACCAGGTATACAATACAGGCGCGATTAGTGGGCCGCAAGATGTAGGAGGCATAGTTGGCTTTAATACATCAAACGGTTACGTAACCAATGCCTACAATACCGGGCAGATTGGCGTTTCAGGAGTTAGTGCCTCACATATTGGAGGTGTAGTCGGACGTAATGACGCCTATGTCCAATACGCTTATGGTACCGGCATGGTCTATGGAGGAGGCTGGAAAGGCAGTGTAGTAGGTCGCCAGGTCGCTGGATATGCTAATGATCTCTTCGGTGATTATGAACTTACAGGAATAGCTTCTTTCAGCGGCACATCGTCTCAAGTTACCAACGCCAATGATTTCACTACCGCTCAAATGAAGGACTTAAGTAACTTTACTAATTTTAGTGGGTCCTTGTGGTCAAGATTTGATTCAGTAAATGACGGTTACCCAATACTACTCAACAACAGCCCTGTGAGTATCGTTACTTTTACTGCCAACTCCCTCACGAAAACCTATGGTGAGTCGATAGACTTATCTTCGTTTATTAGTAATGGCTGGTACTCAATTAGCGGGGGAACTTTGGCTAGTACCTTCAGTGTTTATCCTAGCTTTAATCTCTATTCTTCAGGTAGCTTAATTTCAGATTCAACTCCTGACGCTGGAAGTTATACCATCACACCCAGTGGCGGAACGTTAAATTCTGGGTTTTTGGTCAGTTATATAAACGGCGCACTAACCATCAATCAAAAAGCCTTATCCGTCGATGCTATTACATACTCGAATAAGACCTACGACGGTGATGTGGTTGCGGATGTAACGCTGAGTGTGAGTGGAACTGTTGGCGATGAAACATTATCCTACTCACCAACAGCAACCTTTGCCTCACGTAATGTCGGTACGCAAACGGTGACCGTGGACTCAATCGCAATTGCCAATGGCACAGGTGATGCCGATAACTACTCCATCTCAATTGGTCAAACGGGGACGGCGACCATTTCTCAGCTTAACTCAGTTGCTTGGACAGGCTCCGGCGGTAACTCTTTTTGGTCCAATGCCGCCAACTGGGCAGGTTCTGCAATACCCGATGCAAGTAATGTGGGGATCGTCAATATAGGAAGTGCAGACACGGTAACCTTTAATGCGGATTCTGTCGGAAGCATGAATAGTGTGATTAATAATTCAGGTGCACTGACTTTAGATACCGATTCAAGTTACACCTTAACTAGCCAAATTTCAGGAATTGGATCTATTAATAAAGAAGGCAGTGGCACCTTTACCTTAAGTTCAGTTGAAAATAATTACTCTGGTGACACAACGATTAGCGCAGGAACCCTACAAATTACCGGACTTTTAGGTCAAGGAAATTATGCTGCCGATATCAATAACGCAAGCAGCCTTAAATTAAATACCTCAGCCACCCAGACGTTGTCTGGTAATCTCTCTGGTGCTGGTGATTTAATTAAAGTGGGGAGCAACAGTTTGATTATTACTCAGGCAAACTCGGGCTTCAGCGGTAATGTTGCTATCGATAACGGCCTCATTCAAACGAGAAATAATGCAGCCTTGGGAGGTGCAGGGAGGATTACTATTGCAGCAGGGGCAGCTTTGGACATTCAAGGGTATAGCCTAAGTAATCCATTCACCATTGCGGGCACGGGCATTGCGAATTCGGGTGCAATTTATAATTCAGCAACCTCAGGATTGAGTCAGCTATCAGGCAATATTACTCTTGATCAAACGGCAAGCATAAACAGTGACAGCGATATAATCTTTGGTGGTTCAATCTTAGGACAGGCGGGTGAAAATAATTCCCTCACCATCAGCGCAGCAGAAAAAACGGTGACTTTAAATGGTTTGATAGGCGCTGATCCCTATACGTATACAGGAACCAGTGGAGCCAATCCCTATGCGCTCTTAGTAACTGCAGGCACCATTAAAATTAACAACAATATTACAACAAACCAAAACCAAACCTACTTTGGTGATGTTGTGATTGGGGGCAATCAAACGGGAAGCAGTGGTATGGAGAGAATTTTATTGTCTCTTAATCCATCGATCACAATGAATGGATCAATTGATGATGAAACAGGTAATACTCACACCTTAACGCTCAGGTCAATTACTCAGCTAGGTTATAGTGATGTTCCAAGTATCTCTTTAAATGCATCTGTTGGGGCAACTAAACCCTTAAATGATTTAAATTTAATTGCAATGTATGACCCAGCCCCCGAGGGATATTATGGAAAAATTCCCTCAACTCCAGATACTTCACCTTATTACACAGGTATCATTGATATTCAGTCAAATGTGAATGTTTCTGACGAAGTTATTTTGGTAGGTCGAACAGTTGATTTAAATGATGCAGTCTTAACAGCAAGTAACATTGAGTTTTATGGTTATGCTGCTATTGCTGGTGGATCGATAGATTTAGGAACAGGTTCGATCTTTGGATCAAGTAACTTTGCAGACATAAATGTTGTCAATGATGCTGAATATTTTGCGGTTGAGATTGCTGCTGCCGATGCTGCTGCCGCTCAAGGTGCTGCCGATGCTACTTCCGCCCAGGTTCCTGCATCAATCTCATCAATTGAGAGAAAAGCCGCTCAAGCTGCTTCACAAGTAGCAGCAAGAATAAAACTACCAATAATAAAATCTATTAGAGTTCCTCAATCATTTAGAGCGCCATCTCCTTTTGCGATAGCAGAACCAAAACCAACAGTTACAGTGCAGCCAGCAACTATTAATGCGCCTGCACCTAAAGGAGATCTACAACCTCAACAAATCATTCAGTCAATTGGAGGCGGAGGCGGAGTTGGAGGCGGAGGCGGCCTAGGTGGGGATCTTGTTCAGTCAATTGGAGGCGGAGGCGGCCAAGGTGGGGATGTTGGTGCAACAGGGGAAAATGAGGCACAGAAGAAAGAAAAGAGTGAGTAGCCCCCAGTAAAATTTGTGAAAATTTCCCGAAAGAAGCCAGGTAAAAATCTTTATAATTAACGGTTATCAGTCAACATACTGCATGCTCTTTGAAGCTTATGATACTTTCTGCAAAAAATACTTTTAATAATCGAATTGACCTGAGGTGGATGATTATTGCCTCTCTGTTTATTCATTGGGCAATTTTTAATTATTTACATATTGAGCAACAATCCCCTCCGTTAAAGAAATTAGATGTTGAGCTTATTATGGAGCTTGTTAAACCGAAGCCAGTCATAAAAGAGCCACCACCTCCACCACCACCGAAGCCGGTCATAAAAGAGCCACCACCACCACCACCGAAGCCGGTCATAAAAGAGCCACCACCACCACCACCGAAGCCGGTGGTAAGGGAAGTTATAGCGCCACCATTACCGGTGATTGAGCCTGTGGAATTTCTGGATGAGTTACCACCGCTATCTGAGGAAGATGTGGTGCCTATCGAGAAACCAGTTCAAAAAGCTGTCGAGCCTCAGATCGACCCTGTGCAAGAAGCTAAAATTATTAAGGATTACGGACAACTTTTAGCTGCCCATATTTCGCAGTTCAAACGCTATCCAAGAATAGCGCAAAGACGTGGATGGGAGGGTGAATTAACTTTAGAAGTTAGATTAGATAAATTAGCTAACATATTGAATATAAGTATATATAATAAAAGTAATTATGAAGTTTTAGATCAGGAAGCAATAAAAATGATTGAAAGATCTAAGCCCCTGCCAATGCCAACCAATTTAACCAGTGAGACGTTTACCGTATTTATCCCGATCAAATTCGGTCTGCGATAGTTACTTCCAATTGTCCCGCAGTGTCACAGTTCTATTGATGACGATGTTGTCGGTTGATGTCTCTTGATCACAAATAAAATAACCGTGTCGCTCGAACTGGAACTGATCCATAGGTTGGATACCAGCTAAGTTTTCTTCCAACTGCACTGTAATTGTTGTTAATGATTTATCGTTAATATCGTCCAGGTAAGATGCTGATTTCAAACCAGGCTGCTCAACTTTAAATAAACGATCATAAAGATTTACTTGAGCTGGAACTGCATACTTGGACGAAACCCAATGAATGTTACCTTTAACTTTTACGCTATCCGCCCCTGCAGTACCCGATTTTGTATCAGGTAAATATTCACAAAATACTGTTGTTACATTGCCTTGTTCATCCGATTCATATCCCGTGCAGTTGACTACGTAGCCGTAGCGTAACCTGACTTGATTGCCTGGGTAAAGGCGGAAGTATTTTTTTTCGGGCTCTATCATAAAGTCTTGTCGCTCAATCCATAATTCACGCGTCAGCTTGATGGTTCGCTTACCTCTAGATTCATCTTGCGGGTGGTTTGGTGCGAAGCATTCCTCCTCTTGTTCTGCAGGATAATTGCTGATGACTAATTTAATGGGATCCAGAACCGCTACGCGACGATCACAGCTGCTGTTTAAGACTTCACGCATTGAATCCTCCAACGTAACATAATCGATCCAGGAATCGGCCTTTGAGACGCCAATACGATCGGTAAATAATTTCAGGCCTTCAGGTGAATAGCCTCGTCGTTTGGCCCCAACCAATGTGGGCATCCGTGGGTCGTCCCAGCCGCTAACATAACCGTTTTCAACTAACTCGATAAGACGACGCTTGGAGAGAACGACGTAGGTTAAATTTAGGCGTGCGAATTCATACTGTTTTGGGAGGGGTGCCGCTAATAACTGGTTAGCTTCAAGTTTTAGTAAAAGCCAATCATAAAATGGGCGTTGATCCTCAAACTCAAGCGTACAAATTGAATGAGTAATTCCCTCTAATGCATCCTCTATGGGATGGGCAAACGTATACATGGGGTAGATACACCACTCTTTACCTGTTCGATGATGTTCCGCATGCTTAATTCGATAAATTGCTGGATCACGTAAATTAATATTCGGAGAGGCCATATCAATCTTTGCGCGCAACACCATGGCTCCATCCGGATGATGCCCAGCTTTCATGGCTTCAAACAGTGAAAGATTTTCTTCAACGGAACGATCTCTAAAGGGGGAATCTTTTCCTTCAGAGGTGAGGGTGCCGCGATTTTCTCTTATCTCTTCTGCTGTTTGTTGATCCACATAAGCGTCACCAGATTTAATGAGGGATAAGGCAGCCTCGTACATAAAAGTGAAATAGTTGCTCGCGTAATAGAGATTTTCTTCGTTTTTAAACTTCCAGCTAAAACCCAACCATTTGACGTTATCGATAATACTCAGCACATATTCCTCATCCTCTTTTTCTGGGTTTGTGTCATCGAAGCGGAGATGACAAGCTCCCTCGTAATCACGTGCTAGGCCAAAATTTAAGAAAATACTTTTGGCGTGCCCGATATGGAGATAGCCATTAGGTTCTGGTGGAAAGCGTGTGCGAATCTTTGCACGATCAATAGCCGCATCTGCGTGATGACTGGCAGTGCCGGGGGAGCCACTCCATCTTTTATTTTGATAAAGATTTTCGTTTAAATTTCTATCAATAATGCCTCGAATAAAATTGGAGGGTAAAACTTCTTTTATATCGCGATCAGACATAGGCGCCATTTTACACTGTTTAGCGATCAATTTTGATTAAAAATACCGTGGTATGATTCAGTTTATTGCCTAAAAAAAATGTATGCCCAACCTCCTTTTTTCAATATTAGCTGATTTGTCAGATGGTCGGTTTCACTCCGGTGAGGCGCTTGCTAAAAAGTATAATATTTCCCGTGTTTCTGTCTGGAATGCTGTGAGTGAGGCTGAAAAAATTGGTGTAGATATTTTTTCAGTACGCGGCAAGGGCTATAAGCTTACACAACCCATAACGCTTATGGATGAAAAAATAATTAAAAAAGCAATTGGCGAGAATGCTAGTTGGTTTAACGTGGAAGTCCTTGATATTGTGGATTCAACTAATACTTTGATGATGCAGAAGGCAGCAACAGGCTATCCTCACGCATCTTGTTTGGTGGCGAACATACAGACAGCAGGCAAAGGTCGGCGCGGCCGACGATGGGAGTCGGCTTTAGGACAAAATCTTACTTTTTCCTTTTTATGGCGATTTACGCAAGGAGCTGCCATGTTATCAGGTCTCAGCTTGGTAATTGGTATCGCACTAATACGCGCTTTTCAAAAGGTAGGGTTAAATCAAGCGTTACTGAAATGGCCCAATGATGTTCTTATTTTTCATGAAAATATCCACAAAAAATTAGCTGGTATCTTAATAGAGTTGCAAGGCGATATGGAAGGGCAAAGTATAGCGGTTATTGGTATTGGTATTAATTTAGATCTATCCAAAAAACAGAAAGATAAAATCGATCAGCCAGCGATCGACATAAAGTCTTGCGTGAAAGATAAAATTGAGCCAAATGAATTGCTTGCGTTAATTATAAAAGAATTGGCGATAGCCTTATCTGATTTTGAAACTAAGGGGTTTGTGACCATAAAAGAGGAATGGAAAAAGTATCACGCATTTCAGGATAAAATCATTGCGTTAACCAAGGGTGATGGTCAAATCATACATGGTCGAGTTAGCGATATTTCAGATGACGGCGCCATCGTCATTAGTAACGAAAAAGGCGAGCAAACCTTCTCATCTGGAGAAGTAAGTATCATGAAAGAGAGGCTAGGCCAATGAATCTTTTGATCGATATAGGCAATACTACGGTGAAATGGAGATTATATAATGGTAAAAATATTATTGTTAAAAATCAATGTTTTACTAAAGATTTCTTATGTGAAAAATTACCTTCTGATAAACAAATTTTAGCCACTCTTGTCTCTAATGTGAATCATGATTCCTATGCTCAGATGATTCAGGTGTGGGGGCAGAAGCACTCCTTAAATGTTATTTTTTTGGAACAAAAAACGCATCCAAACCTACAAAATCATTATCAAGATAAAGCAAGGTTAGGCGTTGATCGTTGGCTAAATGCTTTGGGTGCATGGCAGCATTATAATCAATCCGTATTCATCATTTCTGCCGGTACTGCGATCACAGTTGATTATGTTGAAAGTCGTGAAAATGAATTACCTGTCTACGAGGGTGGAATGATTTTGCCAGGCATATCTGCAGCACTCAAATCACTCAATCAAGCCACTGCAAAAATAAACGCTAACATGAATCATCATGCACATTTTCCCGCCAAAACAACCGATGACTCAGTGACGACCGGAATTACGTTTGCATTAATGGGGGCGGTTAATTTGGCCTGCAGAACTCAGTCAGCAGAGGCACCAATAATCCTGACTGGTGGTGATGCAGATTGGTTAGTGAGTCATGCCGATGATGCCTGGCAAGAGCGTATCCGTGTTCACGAAGATTTAATTTTTGACGGGATGCTGGCCTACCTCTAGGACGATCTTTTTTTAATAAAGAGATCTGTTATTGTGCCTTCTTTTATTTCAGCGGCCATAGCAACTGACTCAGACAGCGTTGGATGAGGGTGAATAGAGAGGCCAATATCGTGCGCATCGGCGCCCATTTCTATTGCTAAAACTGTTTCAGCAATCAGCTCACCGGCGTTGATTCCTGCGATTGCAGCACCAATAATGCGTTGTGATTGCTTATCAAAGATTAACTTTGTCATCCCCTCGGTGCGAGAGGTTGAAAGGGCGCGACCACTGGCAGCCCATGGAAAAACTGCTTTTTCATAATCAATATTTTGCGCTTTTGCTTCTTCCTCGGTAATGCCTGCCCAGGCGATTTCTGGGTCCGTGTAGGCAACAGAGGGGATTGTCATGGCTTGAAATTCTACTTTCTCACCCGCAATTACCTCTGCTGCAATTTTTCCTTCATGGGTTGCCTTGTGTGCTAGCATCGGTTGTCCGACGATATCACCAATCGCAAAGATGTGACTCACGTTGGTTTGCATTTGTTTATTAACCGCAATAAAACCCTTGTCATCGACGTTGACACCCGCGTTCTCTGCTTTGATGAGGTTACCATTGGGTCTTCTGCCAACGGACACTAAAACACGATCATAAAGCTGAGGTGCAGGGGCATTATCACCCTCAAATTCTACTGTGATCCCTTCTTTTGATGCGCTGATTTTGGTTACTTTGGTGTTGAGCATTATTGACTCAAAACGTTGACTCATGCGCTTTTGTAATGGCCTGACAACGTCGCGGTCACATCCTTGAATAAGCCCGTCAGTAAGCTCTACAATAGAGACTTTGCTACCTAAAGCATCGTAGACTGTGCCCATCTCGAGGCCGATGATCCCGCCACCAATGACAAGTAAACGTTTAGGGATATCATCTAACTCAAGAGCGCCAGTTGAATCCATAATGCGAGGATCATCAGGAGCGTTGGGCATTTTAATTGATTGAGAGCCGGCAGCAATGATGCATGACTCAAACTGAATGGTAACGATTTTATCGTCAGGTGTTTTGACAGCGACTTGATTAGCACTGTTAAATTCACCATAGCCTTGTACGATGGTGACACCACGTTGCTTTGCCATTTGACCCAGGCCCATAGTTAGCTTACCCACGACATCATTATTTTTCCATTGTTTTATTTTTTCAAGATCAATGCTTGGAGCCCCAAAGCCCACACCATGATCTGAGATTTCTTCTGCATCGGTAATCACCTTTGCAGTATGCAAAAGCGCTTTTGAGGGAATACAGCCAACATTTAGGCAAACGCCTCCAATAGTGGCATAGCGTTCCACCAAGATAACCTTCTTCCCAAGGTCTGCAGCACGAAAGGCAGCGGTATAGCCGCCAGGTCCAGAGCCCAGCACTAAGACCTCGCAGGAATGATTTGGACTTTTATTTGATGCTTCAGGTTCAGTTTTCTCAACCCTTTTGCTTTTAACTGAAGACTGCTCTGGCACTTCGTTTGTTTTTTTTGGTTTGTCGCTACTGATCGCCGCCAGTGATAGTATCAGTGAGCCTTGCTTTACTTTATCGCCAACCTTTAAATGCAATGCCTCAACCTTGCCCGAGGCAGGGGATGGAATATCCATCGACGCCTTGTCAGATTCAAGCGTGACTAATGCATCCTCGGTATTGACTTCATCACCAACCTTGATGAGGATGTCAATGACATCAACTTCATCGAAGTTGCCAATATCAGGCACTGTAATTTTTGTAATGTCTGCCATAAACTAGAGCAGAAGTCTTCTGACGTCAGATAACATGGCACCAAGATGACTAGTGAAGCGGGCGCCATCTGCGCCATCAATGACTCGATGATCGTAGGATAGCGATAGTGGTAAGATCAGTCTCGCCTCAAAAGCCTTGGTATCAGGGTTGTATATAGGTTGCATAGCAGAGCGCGAAACCCCCAAGATTGCGACCTCTGGACAATTAATAATAGGGGTAAATTTTGTGCCACCAATACCACCGAGACTCGAAATGGTGAAGCAACCGCCTTGCATATCATCCATTTTTAATTTTCGTTCACGGGCTTTCTTTGATAATTCTCCGAGGTCATGGGCGATATCTAACACATCTTTCTTGTAAACATCTTTCACTACCGGTACCACTAAGCCATCCGGCGTGTCACAGGCAAATCCGATATGGTAATAGTTTTTTAAGATAAGCGTCTCGCCGTCAGGGGATAGCGAACTGTTGAATGTGGGGTAAGTGCGCAGCGCATTAACACAAGCTTTCATGAGGAACGCAAGTAAGGTTAATTTGGCTCCTCGTTTTTCGGCTTCTTTTTGCATTGATTTTCTAAATGCTTCAAGGTCTGTGATATCAGCATTATCAAATTGCGTAACATGTGGTGCTGTCACCCAGTTACGATGCAAGTTTGCACCAGATATTTTTTTAATTTTTGATAGTGGTTGCGTCTCAAAGGAACCAAATTGTGAAAAATCAATATCAGGCATAGGGATTGGTGCAAACTGACTTCCCATGGATTCACTTCTTGGTTTTGCTAATTCCCCTTTTACAAAGTTTTTAACATCCGCCTCGAGTACGCGATTTTTGGGGCCGGTACCTTGCACGAGCGATAAATTAACGCCGAGCTGGCGGGCAAATTTTCGAATAGAGGGCGATGCGTGACTAAGTTTGCCATTGGTTACTAGCGCGCTTTCCCCAATAGGCAAAGGATTCTCAGTGGGCTGGATGGTGGGTGGCGGCTCAGGGGCCGGACGAGAGGGTTCGGGGATAATTTTTTCCACCACCTTTTCAACCTTAATTTCCTCCTCGATATTGTCTGCTTTCACGACCTTGGTTGCCGATGAGGTTTCAATCAATGCAACCAAGCTACCTTCTTTCACCTTATCACCAATCTTGATTTTTAACTCTTTGATGATCCCAGGTTTAGGGGCAGGGATATCCATAGAGGCTTTATCAGATTCCACCGTGATTAATGAGTCGTCGGTATTGATTGAGTCACCAACATTCACAAGCACATCGATAACATCGACACTGTCGAAGTTGCCAATATCAGGAATAAGAATTTGCTCAGTCGTCATGGTCTTTAAACATCCACAGGGTTTGGTTTTTGTCCGTCAATCTTAAATTTCTTAATCGCTTTAACAAGGATGTCTTTATCGATTTGTTTTTTATCTACCAACGATTTGATTGCAGCAATGACAATATGATAGCGATCGACTTCAAAGAAGCTTCGTAAAGCCTCACGACTATCAGAGCGCCCATAGCCATCGGTGCCAAGGGCAATGAAGGCATTCTTTAAGAAGCGAGAAATTTGCTCAGGAAATGATTTCATGTAATCAGTGGAAGCGATAATGGGGCTATCTTCATCCTGTATGACCGTTTGAATAATGGAAATCTTTTCTTTTTTATCTGGGTTGATGCGATTCCAACGCTCAACTGCAAGAGCGTTGCGACGCAACTCGGTGAAGCTCGTAACACTGAAGATGTCAGCCGCAACATTAAAATCCTTTTCAAGGATGTTGGCTGCTTCAATGACTTCACGCAGGATAACACCACTCCCCATGAGCTGGACTTTTGGTCCTTTGAGCTTAGACATAGAAAAGTTATATATACCATCGACGATGCCTTGCTCAATCCCTTTTGGCATATCCGGATGGCGATAATTCTCATTCATGAGGGTAATGTAGAAATAGATATCTTCTTGATTCTCAATCATGCGAACGAGTCCATGCTGAATAATGACAGCTAACTCGTAACTGAAGCATGGGTCGTAAGACACACAATTTGGTATGGTGGCAGATTGCAAATGGCTATGACCATCTTCGTGTTGAAGTCCTTCACCATTTAGGGTTGTCCTACCTGCAGTGGCTCCCAGTAAAAAGCCTCGCGCACGCGAGTCTCCGGCAGCCCATGCCAAATCGCCAATACGTTGAAAACCAAACATGGAATAAAAGATATAAAAAGGAATGGTTTGAATACCCGTGTTCGAATATGAGGTTGCTGAAGCAATCCATGATGAGAACGAACCCGCTTCATTGATACCTTCCTCGAGGATTTGACCGTCTTTTTGTTCTTTATAAAACATGACTTGATCTGAGTCTTGAGGTTCATAAAGCTGACCCACGGAGGAGTATATCCCAAGCTGGCGGAACATACCCTCCATGCCAAATGTTCTTGCCTCATCCGGAACAATAGGGACGATATATTTACCTAATTCTTTGTCACGAAGCAGTGTGCTGAGAATTCTGACAAACGCCATGGTAGTTGAAATTTCCCGATCCCCGGTGCTAACCGTCATATTTGACAGCGCATCCATTTTTGGTACTTTCAGCTCGTTACCTTTGCGACGACGCGCAGGTACATACCCACCGAGCTCCTTGCGGCGTTCCATCATGTACTGAATTTCAGGAGAGTCTTTGGCAGGCTTGTAGTAAGCAAGATTTTCAACATCTTGATCGCTAATCGGTAAATCAAAACGGCTACGGAAAGCCTTTAATGATTCGATGTCCATACTCTTCTGTTGGTGCGTAATATTTTGCCCCTCACCAGCATCACCCATGCCATAACCCTTAACGGTTTTTGCGAGCACGATAGAGGGTTGATCCTTATGCGCAACTGCAGCTGCATAGGCGGCAAAGACTTTATGCGGATCATGACCGCCGCGATTTAAACGCCATATATCACTATCAGACATGGCAGCGACCATTTCTTTCAGTTCAGGGTATTTCCCAAAGAAATATTCACGCGTGTATGCGCCGCCTTTAGCTTTAAAGTTTTGGAATTCACCATCAACACATTCTTCCATACGTTTTTTGAGGAAGCCCTCCTTATCCATACCAAATAAAGGATCCCAATAAGAGCCCCATATTACCTTGAGTACGTTCCAGCCAGAGCCTCTGAAGTTAGATTCTAGCTCCTGGATAATTTTGCCATTGCCACGAACCGGCCCATCTAAGCGTTGTAAGTTACAATTCACGACAAAGATTAGGTTATCTAATTTTTCCCTCGCTGCGAGTGAAATAGCACCTTGTGATTCAGGCTCATCCATCTCTCCATCACCACAAAAAACCCAAACCTTACGATCGGATGTGTCCGCAATACCTCGATTGTGAAGATATTTCAAAAAGCGTGCTTGATAAATACCCATAATTGGGCCAAGCCCCATTGAAACGGTAGGGAACTGCCAAAAATCAGGCATAAGCCATGGGTGCGGGTAGCTCGATAAACCATTCCCCCCTGTCTCCATACGGAAGTTATCTAGCTCCTCTTCCGAAATCCGGCCCTCTAAATAGGCGCGGGCATAAATGCCAGGAGATGAGTGGCCTTGAAAGTAAATCAGGTCACCGTCAAATTTATCATTCGCAGCACGAAAGAAGTGGTTAAACCCTACGTCATAGAGGGTCGCAGAGGATTGAAAGCTGGCTATATGCCCCCCAATACCGGGAGATTTCATATTTGCGCGTAGGACAGTCATGACTGCATTCCAGCGAATAAGTGCACGAATACGTCGTTCCATGTCAGGATTCCCCGGGTGACGTTGTTGCAGGTGCGTCGGGATCGTGTTGACATATGCCGTGGTAGCATTGTAGGGCAGGTTGGAGCCTGATCGACGCGCTTGATCGATCATCATCTCAATTAAAAAGTGAGCTCTTTCCGTTCCGTTTGCCTCAATGACAGAATTTAACGACTCCAGCCATTCTTGGGTTTCTTGTATGTCATTGTCAGGAAAAAAATCCATGTATTGCTGTCCTTGAAATTAGGTGAGGTAAATATATTGGAATTAATAATATATTACCGTGTCATTAGATGTGACATTATAATGTATCTTCAATATAGATAGTCGTTTTAAGCGCTAAATATTTAACATAAATTTTATAAGCCATTAATTATAAACAGAAAAAAGTGGAAAAAATGAAAACTAAAATTCAATTTTCTGAGAAGAATTTAACAGAAAAACAATTTAATGCGAATTCACATTACCTACTCGCAATTGACAAGGAAGATAAAAATCTGCCGTTTCATGGTTTGATTGCAGCAAAACTCAGCCGTAGCCAAAAAAAATTTAGTGACTTAAGCAAAGGCGCGCTGCAGCTTGACTTACCAAACGGCGCCTTACTGAGTGTGGTGATGCTCGCAAGCGAAGAGACGTCGTTTAATAACCAGACAAAATTTCGCAAGGCTTTAGCCCCGCTGTTAAGTGAAAAACCCAAACAACTCAATCTTGTTTTTTACGGCAAGATTAACGAAGTGTTTGTTTCAAACGCAATCTATGTGTCGCTAGTCAATGCACAAACATTGATTTCCATGAAGAAGCCTGTGACAAAATTTAGTCTCACCCAGCTCAATATTTTTGGATGTAAATCACTCAAAAACTTAAATTTCATTGAGTCTTTAGTTGAGGGTAATACGTTGACCAGAGACTTGACGATGACTCCGCCTAATAGCTTGACACCCACGCTCTATAGAAAGGAAATTAAAAAGTTTGCCCGCGCGAATAAACTCGTGTGCAAGGAATTTACAATGCCGCAGCTCAAGAAAATGGGGGCAGGGGCCTTCTATGCGGTCGGGCAAGGATCGGAGCCGCAAGATGCCGCTATCGTGCATTTAACCTACAACCCAAGGGGGGCGAAGAAAAATATTGCTCTTGTTGGGAAGGGCATCTGTTTTGATACGGGAGGCCATAACTTAAAACCGGCAAAATACATGAGTGGCATGCATGAGGACATGAATGGCTCTGCCGTAGCACTTGGTATTCTTCATGCCGCTGTCAAGGCAAAGCTTAATGTCAAAATAGATTGCTGGTTGGCAATTGCACAAAATCATATCGGCCCTAAGGCTTATAAACAAAATGACGTGGTAACGGCGCTCAATGGATTAAATATTGAAATCGTTCATACGGATGCCGAAGGTCGCATGGTCCTAGCCGACACATTGACCCTCGCCTCGAGAAAAAAACCAGATGCCATTATTGATTTTGCCACATTGACGGGCTGTATGGCAGTTGCTATGGGTGACCGTTACAGCGGCGTGATTAGTAACCGCCCGGAGTTAGCTTGTATGGCAGTTGGGGCGGGCGCAGACGCCGGCGAGCGCATAGCTGCCTTCCCTTATGATGAAGATTATGAGGAAGACATAGAAAGCCAAATCGCCGATATTAAACAATGTACATTAGAGGGTGGGCCTGACCACATCCATGCCGGTCGGTTTTTAGGGCGCTTTGTTGAAAACAACGTGCCATGGCTGCATGTCGATCTATCCTCCAGTAACCGCAAGGGTGGATTAGGTGCAGTAAGCTCTGATGTTAATGGTTTTGGTGTTGGTTTTGGGCTAAAGATGATCCAAAAACTGTTAGCTAAGAACTAAGAATTATCGATCAATTTTTTAAGATCTTCTTTTATTTCTAGCGCATGCTTGTTGGGCGACACACTGCGGTAAACACGCCTTACAACCCCCTCAGGGTCGATGATAAAGCTTTGACGCTTGGCAAATTTAAAGATTAGAAAATTATTTAATGCGCCATATTTTTTTGCAATCTCGCCACCGTCGTCGGCGAGCAGCATGAATGGCAGATTATGCTTCTCCTTAAATTCTTTATGTGACTCTGAGGAGTCAACGCTAATGCCGACGATCGTCGCATTAAGCTTCTTGATATCATCGAAATTGTCACGAAAAGCGCAGGCCTCAGCTGTGCAACCCGGGGTGTCATCCTTTGGGTAGAAGAATATGACTAGCCACTGACCCTGGAAGGAAGATAGATTCACCAACTCACCACCTGAATTTTTAAGACTAAAGTCCGGGGCAGGTTGGCCAAGCATTTTTGCTTCATCCCCAAAGGCAGGCCTTTTCAAGATTAAAATAATCAATAAAACGATGGCAATTATGATGATGGCTTTCATGAGACTAATTTACTACAAAAAGTATTAGAAGAAAAACGACAATAATTACATAACCAATTTTTTCAATAAGTTTTTTAATGATGGCATCGATATCCTTATCAAAAATTTTGGTTAAAAAAGCAACGAGAAAAAAGCGTCCTCCGCGTCCAATAATGGAGCCTATAATAAAAGGTAACAGCAACATGTTCAGTGAGCCTGCGGCAATTGTGAAAACCTTGTAAGGAATTGGGGAGAATCCTGCGATCAGTATTGCCCAGAATCCCCACTCACCAAACCAAGCAACCGCTTGATTATAGGGCTCTACATATTTGGAATTTATCAAGTAAGGCTCAATAACATCAAAGGCAAATTTACCAATGAGGTAACCAAACAGCCCACCTAAGACTGAACTTAAGGTCGTTAAAAAAGCATACCAATAAGCTTTGGCAGGTTTGGCAAGGCACATCGGCATGAGCATTACGTCTGGAGGTATTGGAAAAAAAGACGATTCCGCAAAACTTACCCCAAATAAATACTTACTTGCGTGGCGATGTTTCGATAATTCTAGGGTTTTTTGATAGGTGTTATTTAATAAATCTGATATTTTTTTTAAGATCATGAACGCATTCTATTCGATTTTTAATAAATAGTTAAAAAAGATAGAATGATTTATTAATGCCCTCGTAGCTCAGTGGATAGAGCATCCCCCTCCTAAGGGGAGGGTCGCACGTTCGATTCGTGCCGAGGGCGCCACGTATCTGCCGAGAGCCACGGTGTTTCTAGCGAAAACCGTGTCTTACGAGGGCTAAATTTTTATTAATTCATCCCCTTCGTTATGCAATTTTATTTGTATTTATAAGAATACATAACAGAGTGCTACAATAAAAAAACTAAAAACAGGAGGTGAGATGATTAAGAATTTATTGGTTTTTCCTTTTGCAATTACATTTCTTTGGGCAATGGGGTACGGAACATTTGCAATATATTTTGCAAGTATGGATGCATTAAATCCATTAACTGATAGAAGCGGAATCCTCACAATCCTTAAATATATTTTCTTCCCAATAAGTTTGCCAATAGCATTTTTTTATGACATTTTTGCCAATGGTAGTTGGAAAATATGGATTATGGGATGGACTTATTATTCCGTAATTCCAGTCATGTTTCCTCTTATGGGGATACTTGGACTCCTTAATGAAAAAGGGGAGAGAAAAAAAGGTATTTCAGATTATAAGGGTTTAATTATTTCTGCAATTATTGCGCTTGCAGGGATATTTTTCTTCAATAAACCATATGATAAATGTATGAGTTACTATGATGATTGGTATGGTGAATCTATTTGCAAAGTTATTTTACTTACTGAAAAATAAAACTAAAAAATAGAAATGAAATGAAAAAACTATTCTTACTCTTGTTGATAATACCTAATCCAGTAAGGAGATAATTTTAATGAAACTAATACTGTCGTACCTTCAATTTTTTTGAATTAGCGGTTGCAGTTGCAATAACATTATTTGGACTAAATTCCCCCGCAGCGTTAGCGACAATTGTAGGGGTATTGGTAGAGGTACCTGTGATGCTTCATTTAGTCAGCATCGTCAACAAGAAATATACCAAACCCAAATCCTGACCTTTCTTATTTTTTACCCTCGGTATCCTTTAATAGAAGATGATGCAAAAAACTATATTAAATCGCTAGCAAAGTGCATAAAGTATCAACCTGGGATAGGACTTTATGAATAATTTATGACAAAAGACTTTTTTTTAACATAAATTTTTTATTTGTAATATATTAAAAGGGTACATTCAAAAAAGGAGAAACCATGAACGATTGCGGATGCGGCAGAAGCCCAAATGGAAAATGTATCGGGTGGCACGATCTTTCTGAAGAAGAATACCAAGAAAAATTAAAGGAGTATGAGGAAAATAACAAAGATAATGATTAATCTTACTGTGAGGAATTTAATTATGAAAAAAATAGCTTTTTTTAGATATATAGTCCCCGTTGTTTTTTTATTTACACTTTCCTTTGCAAATGCGGATCCGGTTGTGTCAAAGCTATGGGAGAGTAAAGCAGATTTTAAACTTCCAGAATCGGCTTTATACGACGAAGAGAATAATATTTTATACGTTTCAAATGTGGGTGATGGACCCTATACAAAGAGTAATAACGGCTTTATCTCAAAGGTTGACCTGGACGGAAATATCACTGAATTAAAATGGGTTGAGGGTTTAAATTCACCCAAAGGCCTCGCAATGTTTGAAAAAAAACTCTACGTTAGCGATATTGATGAGCTAGTAGAAATTGATATTAGTAGCGGTGAGATCCTAAACAAGTACAGTGCGCCGGGAGCTAATTTTCTCAACGATGTAACGGTGGATAATGTTGGAAACGTCTACATATCTGACATGTTTCTTGACAAGATTTATCAGTTAAATACAGTTGGGCAGCTCATAACATGGCTTTACACCCCTGAACTTGAAGCGCCAAACGGTCTTCATTACGAGAATGGACAGATCATTGTCGGTAGCTGGGGCCATTTAACTAATGGCTTTGCTCCAACCGTAGTTGGCCACCTAAAGACAGTCAGCATTGAAAGTAAAAAAATTAAATCACTGGGGAATGCAAAGCCTGTGGGCACCCTTGACGGTGTGGAGTCCGATGGCAATGGAGCCTATTTCGTAACTGATTGGGCCGGAGGTAATCTTCTCCACATCAATGCAGACGGTAATTTTAAGGTCATTGCCAAACTGGTAAAAGGTGCCGCTGATCATGAAGTGATTTTTACAAAAAATATGATAGTTGTGCCTTTGATGAATGATAATAAGTTAGTAGCTTATAAAATTCGGTAACCTCTTTTAAAAGAAATTATCAATCAGCGTCAATAAAAAAGCCCTCTTATTTATAGGAGGGCTTTACAATTATAAGTAGTTAAAGAGATTATTGGTTGATAATAATCTCTGAGACTTGATATGACGATTCCAAGAAAGAAAAATGACCTGTTTCTTTCATTGTATGAAAGGAATTGAGTCCTAAAGCCTTCATCGTATTTAATTTTTCGTCTTGTTTCGCCCAATCGCTTTCCCCATAAATTAGATTCACGGGTGTCTTCAGACCCTGATATAAAGATCCATTATTTAACCAGGATATATGGTTTTGAAAAACATTCCTCTCATGATAAATGAACCCAGGTTTCTTTGTTGATGTGCATAAAAGTTTTATATATTCAGCTTTAATGGCAGATTTCTTATGGACCCCTCCGCGGAAGATCATCCATAATGTCGGGAAGGATTCTAATTTGGCAAAAAATACACCCAACCCTAAGGGTAAGCTGACATGAAATAACAAGAAGGTTGCCGCAAAGTTTCCTCGCATCGCCCCTTGCGCAAATCGTTTGTCATAGTCGTAAGCATTGAAACAAAATATTTTTTTAATTCTTGTAGGTATTTTTATAGCTACTGTTGCTGCCAGAACAGCCCCAATTGATTCGCCCGCAATAGTTAGATTTTTTAAATTCAACTCTTCAATAAATGACACGATGGACTCAGTCATGAATTTTTGGTCATAATTTGTTTTTTTATTGATGGGGGAGTCCCCGTGACCGGGTAGGTCGATAACATAGACTTTAAATTTTTTAGTTAGATAAGGTAATAATTGATCAGAGTACTCTATTCGGTTTCTAATCGTATGAAGCAAAAGTAAAGGCTGACCAGATCCTTGTTCGGTATACCTAATGAATGTCCCATCAGTTAAATTGAATTTTTTTATGGAGTGCATTTTTTATTCCTTTTCAATAAGTGTATATACACATAATATTATAATGTATAATTATTTTCAAAATTTGTAAATAAGTTATATGGATATAGAAGCAAAAAAAAGGTTAGAGTTAACAAATTGCTTATGCGCTAGCATGAGGCAATCATCGAGAAATATTTCTCAAATATATAATAAGTACCTCAAAGCCTCAGGTGAAAAAATTAATGCAAATCAAGTATCCATCTTAGTCACAATATCTCAAGTTGATGATGGATCAATAAACAAGATATCAAATCTATTAAAAATGGATAGAACCACATTAACTAGAAATATTAGTGTCCTTAAAAAAGCAGGATGGGTGCATTCGGGTAATGGCCCTGACGAAAGATTTACCTATATTAATTTAACAAAAAAAGGTCATACGGTGCTAGGCAAAATATTTCCCTTCTGGCAACAAGCACAAAAGAAAGTCCTTAATTTATTGGGAAATGAAGTTAATTCTTTTAGAGAAAATTTAGGCAAAATAACTTCTTTAACTGACTAGCGGAATGTATAAATAATTTTAAGATTATTCTTTGATAAATCTTAGCGTCATTCGATCCGACTCACCCACTTTAAGCATTGCATCCTTGTCAGCCTCAGAAACCCCCCTTAAATTTGGTAACAAATTCCACACCCCCCCCGGATGATCTGCGGTGTCTTGCGGATTTGCATTAATTTCGGATGTTGCATCCAGTCGAAACCCAGCGCTTTCGGCCAGACTCACAACATACTCTTCCGTCATGTAGCCACTTTTAATCTGCTTCTCTAGAGGCGTTCCAGGTTTTGCCCTATGCTCAACAACACCAAGGGTGCCGCCTGACTTCAGAGCTTGAGCAAAGCCAAGAAACATTGCCTCTGCGCTACCGGCTTTAGCCCAGTTATGAACATTTCTGAATGTTAGCACCATATCAACTGGTCCATCGGGAGCAAAGTTTGGGCTATTGGGATCAAAATGAACCCAGTTTAATTTTTGAAAGACCTCTGGCTTTTGCTTGATGATATCTTTAAATGCATTTTCAATTTTGACAAAGTAGGGATTTTTAACGACAGAAAGATCGTAGGAGGCATAGTAGTACTGCCCTTTATCATGCAAATAGGGAGCTAGAATTTCTGCGTACCAACCCATGCCTGGTGTTATTTCGACGACCTTTTTATCTGGCGTTACACCAAAAAATAATAAAGTTTCTTTGGGGTGACGAAATTTATCACGTTCAATATATTTTTCAGTGCGATGCTCCGAGGCTAAAATATCGTCAATTGATTGCCCTGTACTAACATCGCCACAACTAACCAATAAAAAGGATGCTAGAAAGATAAGAATCGTATTTTGCGTAAATATTTTTGATATCATGATTTTTATTTTAGCACCAACTTAGCCCTGAAAAAAAGTAATTGAATTTTTTTTCAAAAGTAAATCTCGGGAGACGAATAAAAAAATATTTCAAAAAAACCACCCTCGGGCGGTTCTTTAATTACCTACAATACTTGAGGAGGTTTAACTAATCTTGTCGTCTGCAATATGGTACCTGGGATCTTCAATTCGGTTGATCTCGACCATATCCTTTGCCGTCTCTAGAATATCGATGCAATCAGGACTTAGATGAACGAGGTGAAGTTTTTTGCCAGCTGCTTTATACTTTGCAGCGAGATTATCAATCGCCATGATGGCAGAATGATCAGCAACTCTAGACTCTTTAAAGTCAATCACCACATCTTTCGGGTCTTTTCTAACCTCAAAAAGCTCATGAAAATTTTTGGCAGAAGCAAAGAAAAGGGTGCCGTTTAAGTAATAAGTCTTAAAGCCCTGCTTGTCTGTTTTAGTGCTCACCTCAATTTTTTTTGCATGGTTCCAAGCGAACACGAGGGCGGAAACAATTACGCCAAGAATAACAGCGACGGCTAGGTCAGCTATTATAGTGACACCGCCAACAAGTAACCCAACAAAAATATCTTCCCTCGGAACCTTTCCAAAGAGTCGAAGGGTTCCCCATTCAAAAGTTTTTTCGGCTACCACAAACATGACCCCAATCAGGGCTGCCAGAGGAATGAGTTCAATCCACTGAGAGAGAAATAAAACAAAACAGGCCAGAAAAATGGCAGTGGCAATTCCAGACAGTCGTTTTAAGGCGCCATTATTGATATTGATCATGCTCTGCCCAATCATGGCGCAACCCCCCATACCACCAAAAAACCCTGTGACAATATTTGCAACACCCTGTGCCATTGATTCCTTATTAGGTCTTCCACGCGTATCCGTCATATCATCGATAAGATTGAGTGTCAGCAATGACTCAATGAGGCCAATACAGGCAAGTAAAAAGGCGTAGGGGAAAATGACTCGTAGCGTTGCAAAATTATAATCAATATGTGGAATATTAAATTGAGGTATTCCACCAGCAATTGAACCGAGGTCACCAACGGTTTTGGTATCTAAACCAAAAAAAGCCACTACTGACGAAACCACAATAATGGCAGCCAGTGATGAGGGAACAGCCTTGGTAATAAATGGGAATAAATAAATCAGCGCCACCGTCAGAGCGGTTAAAAATAACATGATATAAAGGGGGAAACCCATCATCCAATGCTGGATTCCATCTTCACCCAGTTCCTTAAAATGACCAAATTGTGCCAGGAAAATGACAATTGCAAGACCATTTACAAAGCCTAGCATGACAGGATAAGGGACCATTCTAATGAACTTACCCAGCCTCAGCAAGGCAAATAGAACCTGTAACAGGCCCATTAGGACAACAGTAGCAAAGAGGTAATCAACTCCGTGCTCAACAACTAGCGCTACCATGACGACGGCTAGTGCACCTGTTGCCCCAGAAATCATGCCTGGACGTCCTCCAAACACTGAGGTGATAAGACATACTAATATGGCGGCATAAAGTCCGGTGAGGGGAGAAACCTGAGCAATTAATGCAAATGCAATTGCCTCAGGTACCATGGCCAAGGCAACAGTCAAGCCGCTCAAGAGATTTGTTTTAATTTCTGTGATCGAGGTATTCATGCGGTAAGTATGATTTATTTCTTAGAAAAGGTCGCTAATCTAACACATTTTCTAACTATTTGTTTATTTTAAGTTTTTTTGTTTGTTTTATTGGCTTTTATCTATATAATGCGCCTCTAATCGATTGCCTTCGTAAAAGTTAAAGCCAATCTATTAATTTACTTTTTCAAAGGGAATTTATGTCATTTCAATCGTTTGGTTTTATTGAGCCAATCAACCAGGCAGTCGTAAAAAATAATTATTTAAACCCAACGCCAATTCAGCAAAAGGCGATACCCCATATCTTAAAACATAAGGATGTACTTGCCTCTGCGCAGACAGGAACAGGTAAGACGGCGGCATTTTGCCTTCCATTACTTAATCTTGTCGGCCAAAGTCGCCCAGGCCACAAGCAAAAGAGTTTAAGTCCAGATGTACTGATTCTTGCGCCAACCAGAGAGTTAGCTAATCAAATTGAAAAAGAGATCATTCAGTTTAGTCGTTACATGCGAGTAAATACCCTCGCTATCACGGGGGGAGTTTCCTATAAGCTACAAAACCGTTTATTAAAAAACCATCTACATTTTGTAATCGCGACACCAGGAAGACTAATGGACCTAATGCGCCAGAACAAAATACAGCTCAAGCATATTAAAGCAATGGTCATTGATGAGGCTGACCGCATGCTTGATATGGGCTTTATGCCCGACATAAAAAAAATCTATGAGGCGACATCCGGTAACCAACAAATGATGATGTTTACAGCAACGCTAACTCCTAATATTGAAAAAATAGCACAGAATTTTTTAAAGAACCCTGTCAGGGTTGCAGCTGAAACTAGAGTCGAGGCTCACAAAAATATTAAACAATATCTTTATAGCGTCAAAAATTATGAACATAAAAAGTTGGTGCTTGAGGAGATTTTAAAAGATGATGAGCTTAATCAAGCCATTGTGTTTACCTCAACGAAGAGGGATGCGGATAAATTATCGCGTGATTTGTTTTTAGTGAATCATTTATCAAAAGCTTTGCATGGCGATTTATCCCAGCGACAAAGAACGCAAATTATTGAGCGGTTCAAAGATAATAAATTAAAGATCCTTGTCGCCACTGATATTGCAGCACGAGGGATTGATGTAAAAGAGGTTACGCATGTCATTAATTTTGATTTACCAAGAAAGGCAGAAGACTATATCCACCGGATTGGTCGAACTGGGAGGGCGGATAAGCATGGTAAGGCGTTTAGCCTTGTAAACGCCAATGATCGACCAATGGTTAGAAAAATTGAGCAATACGCAAAAGTTTCAATGGAATTTTTAACCATGCAGAATGATGATCAGGTAAAAGATTTTCGTAGCGAACCTGCAAAAAAACCTTTTAAGAAAAAATTTAATTTTAAAAATAAATCGTCGCACCAAAAATCAAGAAAAAGAAACGCACCCAATTTTCCTTCTTAAAAAAACTTCTATTTTATTTTAGCGCTACCCGCGGGGGCGGTTGGACAATCGCCCTTATACTGCTATAATTGAGTTGTAGAATATGGCAATCGAAGTATACAAAAAAACCAAATATTCTATTCAGCTTCCGACAAAAAAACATGGCGCAGCCATTCATGCCTTAGTAGGCAAATCACCTCCGCTAGACCTTAATTCCACATACCATTACCTCTTGCAGTCACATTATTTTGCCAAGACAAGTGCTGTGGCTTTCTATGAAAAAGAACTGGTTGCATTTATTTCTGGATTTATTAGCCCTTTAGATAAAAAAAATTTATTTATATGGCAGGTCGCAATTGCTGAGCAATATAGAGGCCAAGGACTAGGAGGTCGCATGGTGGATTTTATTCTTGCAAATAATCGTCAGGTGGAGTTTCTTGAGACAACTGTTACGAGAGAGAACACAAGTTCAAGAAGGATGTTTGAGAAAATAAGCCATCAATTGGAAGCAAATCTCACAGAAAAAATATTATTTGAGAGTGAAAGTGACTTTTTAAATCAACACGATTCTGAATACTTAATTAGGATTGGCCCCATCAACCATAAAGGATATACATGAAGATATTTGAAGAAATTGAATCAGAAGTTCAGAGTTACGCGCGCGCTTTCCCAAGAATTTTTAACAAGGCGCTGGGGGAGCATCTTTATGACCTAGAAGGAAATCAGTACCTCGACTTTCTTGCAGGTGCAGGAACATTAAATTACGGTCACAACAATCCAGTCCTCAAGAAAAGGTTGGTTGATTACATACAGTACGATGGCATCACGCATGGACTTGATTTGCATACAAAGGCGAAGGGGGAATTCTTAACAACCTTTAATGATTTAATCTTAAAACCACGCAACATGGACTATCGTGTTCAATTTACTGGCCCAACGGGAGCAAACGCTGTTGAGGCAGCAATGAAGCTTGCCCGCAGCATTAAAAAAAGAGAAACCATCATTAGCTTCACAAATGGCTATCATGGAGTAACGATAGGGGCTTTAGCCGCAACTGGCAATCAACACCACAGAGGTGCCGCAGGTAGCCTTTTAACAGGCGTCAATACAGTACCTTATGATGGTTACCTAGGTGAGGGAATTGATACCACCGCTTATCTTGACAAGGTTTTGTCTGATTCTAGCAGCGGTATAGATCATCCAGCAGCAGTCATTGTTGAGACGGTGCAGGGCGAAGGTGGTATTACGGCAGCTAATTTCGACTGGCTGAGAAACTTGCAAAAAGTTTGTAAAAAACACGACCTGCTTTTAATCGTTGACGATATTCAGGCTGGTTGTGGCAGAACAGGAACCTTTTTTAGTTTTGAGGAAATTGGTATAACACCAGATATCATCACCCTCTCTAAGTCATTAAGTGGCTACGGCCTGCCGTTTGCAACGGTCCTATTTAAGCCTGAGCATGATATTTGGAAACCCGGGGAGCACAATGGAACCTTCAGGGGCAATAACCTGGCGTTTGTGACAGCAAAGGCAGTGATTGAGCATTATTGGTCTGACGACCTCTTTTCAAACGAAATAAAGCGCAAGGGTAATTATATTTATGAGCGCGTTCAAAATATCATCAATACGTATGGTGAAGGCAACTTCTCTTCAAGAGGAAGAGGCATGTTTCAAGGGATTAATTGTGTGGATGGGGACCTAGCCAATAAAATTACTAAATTAGCCTTTAAAAATGGCTTAATGATTGAGACCAGTGGTGCGGATGACCATGTTATTAAATTCCTTTGCCCTCTAACCATCTCGGATCAGAATCTAAAAAAAGGTATCGATATTTTGGAGGATGCAATCCGTGTTGTGTGTAAGAAGGAAATAAATTTTGATGAGGAAATTAATTATTTTGATGAAGACTACGAGGTCACATCATGATCGTAAGAAATCTAAAAAATTCAACAAAAGTGGACGACCCCAATCACGCATGGAGCAGCACTAGGATGCTTTTAAAAGAAGACAATATGGGATTTTCTTTTCATATCACAACCATCTTTAAGGGGGCAGACATTAAGATGCACTATCTGAATCATCTAGAATCGGTTTATTGCATTGAGGGCAGTGGTGAGATTGTGGATTGCAATAAAGGTCAGACACACAGAATAGAACCTGGTGTGTTGTATGCACTAAATGAAAATGATGAGCATATTCTTCGCTGCTTTGAGGAGATGAAATTGGCCTGTGTTTTCAACCCTCCTATAAAAGGCGATGAGGTGCATAACAAAGATGGTGCATATGAGCTAGATTAGAGATGATCCTTGCATTTTGTATAATCTTGACCGCCATTGCCATCATCGGATTATCTTCGGCTAGACAAAGTAAATCCAACGAAAAAGACTACTACCTCGCAAGCCAGTCACTTTCGCCCTGGTTGGCAGGCCTCTCAGCAATGGCAACAAATAATAGTGGTTACATGTTTATTGGTTTAATAGGGTTTACCTACTCAGTCGGTTTGTCCTCAATCTGGCTGATGGTAGGTTGGATTCTCGGTGATTTTATTGTGTCCAAATTCATTCACAAAAAAATAAACCAACAATCGCAGGGGGTAAAGGTCACAACCTTTGCCGCTATGTTAGGCCACTGGTCCGGACTCGGGCAAAGCCTCATCAGGTTTGTTGCCTTACTGAGTTTTATTTTTCTCCTCATTTATGCGTCGGCGCAGTTGGTATCTGGAGGCAAGACGTTAGCAGTAATTTTTGATTGGCAATTGTGGAGTGGCATTATTCTCGGTGCAACTATTGTCATTCTATACACAATCGTTGGCGGTATCCGCGCCTCAATTTGGACTGATGCCGTGCAGGGGATCATTATGGTCTTTGCAATGCTCATTCTTGTCGTTGCCGCTTTGGTAAGCATAGGAGGAATTAACTCTGCAATCGAAAAGTGGGGGCTGATTGATGGCTATCTGAATGTCTATCCAGAGTCTGTAAGTAACCATAATGTTCTGAAGATTCTGTATCCTATGAGCTGGCTCGCTGCCGGTATGTTTGTCATAGGCCAACCTCACATCATGGTTAGGTTCATGGCGATCAAAAGTGAAAAACTGATCGATCAAGCAAGGTACCACTACTATTTCTGGTACGTATGTTTCTATTCGCTAGCCTTTTTAATAGGAATGCTATCGAGGATTTACATCGATCAAAAGAGTACTTTTGATGTCGAACTTGCGCTACCATTTATGGCTGTTGACTTGCTACCTCCCTTTGCTGTGGGGGTAATCATTGCTGGAATTTTTGCTGCCACAATGTCGACAGCAGACTCTTTGATTATCAATTGCTCTGGAAATATAACTCAAGACCTTTTTGGTAAAAAAAGATTTAATAGCAGGCAAATAAAAATAATCACCCTATGCATTGCTTTGATAGTTTTGCTGATTTCGCTCTTGAATAATGCAAGTGTTTTTTCTATCGTTGTTTTTGCATGGACATTGCTTGGCATTTCATTCACACCAATTTTAATTCTTTTATCGACAGGGTTTAGAGTTAGATTTAATATTTTTTTGGCAGGAATTTCTCTTGCAATAGGAGGTTACATGGTTTGTGAATTTTTTGAATTAAACCAAACCCTCTATTCAGGGTTTCTGCCTTTTCTCTTAAATCTTGCATTCCTTTTTTTCGCAAGAGAGAAACAAAATAAGAGCCTTAATTAATTGCAGGCAATATAAAAGCAAAGAGCAAGCCTAGGAAGTATGTCAGGCTTGAGATAATCAAGACAACCCAAGAATGCTGCCTTAACTTTTGGCAAGTTTTCGCGAGTTGCACGTCCGCTGGACATGCAAGCTTCTTGGATCGTATGAACGCACCCCAGCCAATAGTGAGCATGACAAAGGCACCAACAAAAATTTGTACCTTATAAACGGAAAAAACAACAATTTGCGGAAAATAATGGATAAATGTGCTGAGTGTTGCACCCGCTCCAAGTGCTACTAGAGCAGCAGGGATTGCGCAACAGACGATTGTCCCACCGCTGCTAAAAAGGGTCAGATAAGTCATGTTTCTCGTTTTAACGATACCGTTGATCAGCTCATTTTTTTTCATATTGCGCTCGAACATTTTTAACGCTCTCGTTTATCAATTCTATTTTTTTTACATCATAACCGGCATCTACAATAATATTTTTGATCATTTCATCAGGGATACCTTTTTCGCTCGTGCTTTCTATAACAACAAAATAATTGTCAATGTTGACGTAGATATCATCTACGTCGTCAATAGTTTGCAAACTTTTTTCGATACCTTGTGCGCAAAAAGCACACACCATCCCCATTATCTCCACACGCTGGGTTGCGGCAAGGCCATGGAGACTGACAAAAAGTAAAAATAAGCATGCAAGTTTTTTCATTCTAAACTCCTAAAATGTATACATAAGGTGAAGTTTTGGGTCACCCTCACTGGAGACCCCCGTCTCAAAGTAAAGTGCCTTATTTATGAGTCTGAGTGTAGGTATCACCTCTAATTTTTCACTCAGTCGGTTAGTATGGCTCAACTCCAAGATGAACCAAGGTTGTGTCTCCTCATAACTTGTTTTATAAAATGAAAACCCCGCTTTCATTTTACTGGTATCAAAATTATATCCTGCAGGACGCATGAGCTGATAGGATCCCATGACATAAATACGTCTCGTTTCATAATCAGCTTGAAGTGCGGGGCTGAGATAGAATTCATCATCACTGGCATTATTTTTTTTGATATCGATCATCCCTGTGCTCAAAAATAGCCATAAATTTGACTGTGATTTGATATCATTAATACGCCCTAGACGCCGCAGGTAATAGAATTCTTCTCCCTGAAGTTCGTAGCCCTCTCCCTTGGCTCTGAAAAGTTTTAGCCCCAACGTATCTTTTGCTGTCAATGCATAACCACTGTCAATTTTGCTATAGTGCTCGCTAAAATCAATCATTGTTGTGTTTGATCCTTTGTAGCTCATGGGCGCTGAAAGAACTTGTAAAGGAAATGAACAAACAAAACCCAAGAAAAAAAAAGTAGGTAATAAATTACGCATGTTTATTTCTTAAAAAGTTTCGTCAACTCCTTTATCTTTTCCTCTTTCACAGTGCTGTCGCTGGTATTAAAGGCATCAACAACACAGGAATTTAGATGGGACTCCAGCAATATCGACTCAATGGACTGGCATGCTGATCGGACCGCCTTGAGCTGCATAATAATTTCAGGGCAATACCGGCGATCTGTAATCATTTTCTTGACGCCATTGATCTGGCCTTCGATACGGTTAAGCCGAGGAAGATGGACGGCATAATCTGGATGCTTGTTTCTATCACATTGCGACATAGCGACTCCTTGCACTAAATAAGTATTATACCCATATGGGGTATATTAGTTCAAAAATATTTCATCTAAGTCATAAATTTTGCTAATTTAAAATATTTCTATAAAATGCTGTAATGCAAAATTTTAAGCATAAAACTCTTGCGTCTTATTTGTCATGGTTGGCAATGTTTTTTCTGTTGTGCGGACCAGTGATTGGCAATGTCAGTGCGAACGAAGAGAACAGTTTTATTGATGTTATATGTTCTGCCAATGGTATACGTCTGGTTGAAGCCAGCGATACGCCCCAAGATTCATTGATGGACAAAAATTTCTCACATTGTGAAGTTTGTAATTTCACAAACGGTATGGTCGTTGATAATAGCCAACCCTCCTTAGCTTGGTCGGGTATTAACAATCAGGCGAGTATTCAGGCCATTGAAAACCCAATTTTCTTTGCCCACTATCGTTTCCTAACCTTTTCCTCACAGGCTCCACCTCAATTATAAGTTTCTCAAAAATGGCCAATGGCCTTTGTTATTAATTTCAACTGAGAGAAGTATAAATGAGACAACTTTTTTTGACATGTTTATTAATGTCAGCTCTGGCAGCACATGCAAATACAACTACGACTAAAGCAATTGAAGTACAGGATAAGAAAGAGTCCCCATTCGGTGAGAGCAGCTTAATATTTGACGCCATCGATGAGCAAGAGCCTATCAGCTATGACAGTGGCGAGCTACTTGATTATTTTTTAGGGGTTAATCGAATACAAAATGGGGGTTTTTCAAGCCTACCTTCTATTCAAGGGTTAAGTGATGATCGAATAAAGATAAAGATTGATGGAATGAATTTAATTTCATCATGTGCCAACCATATGAACGCTCCTCTGGCCTATGCCGTTCCATCAAATATTGATGAAATGTCAGTGGTAGCAGGACTATCGTCTGTCAGCCAGGGGGGTGATAATACTGGTGGCGTGATAAAAATTGAGAGTTCTCTGGCAACATTCTCCAGCAGTCAGGAGTGGTCCGTTGATCAACGAGCGCAAAGCTATTTTAAAAGTAATAATGAGACCATTGGTGTAAATTATGCAGCAACTGCTAGCAATGACAGTTCCTCCATTCGCTACCATGGTTCAGGAGTGAAGGGAAAAAATTACCATGCTGGAGGCGCTTTTAAGGATGCGGGGCAAGCGGCGAGTGACAGGGGGTACTTGGCCGGTGACGAGGTCGGATCCACACAATTTAAGAATACAAGCCACCAATTAAACTTATCCAAAAAAATTGCCAACGATATATACGACCTTCAACTCGGCTACCACCATAGTCCCTATGAGTCTTTCGCAAATCAGAGAATGGATTCGGTAGATAATACTTCGTTACAGTCAAAGTTTTCAATAACGAGTGATTATGATTGGGGAAACACACTTTCCACCTTTTATATTGACGACACAAAACACAAACATAATTTTGGTTCAGACAAGCAATATTATTATGCCAATGGCATGATGACCTCCTATGGTATGCCCATGAAGTCTGAGGGTAAAACAGCGGGATTAAATATAGATGCGCAAATCTTCCTTAACGATAAGGATACCTTTAAGACAGGTATTGAATTGCAATATTATCGACTCGACGATACGTTCTATGCATCCCCGACCGATACATCAACGATGATGGGTCCGGGCAACTTTCAGAATATAAATAATGGCAAAAGAGACCGTTTTGATTTTTACACCCAGCTCGACAGGGCTTGGAGTGACGAGTGGCTAACCTCGCTCGGCATTAGGTATGGTTTTGTCAACATGAATGCCGATGATATCCAGGGTTACAGCACAACGACAAACATGATGACAAATCAGGTCACTGATTCAACAGCCTTTAACAACTCAGACCGCTCAAAGACAGACCACAATATCGATTTGAGTTTATTGGCTAAATACGACCCAAATGAATTATCCAATATTGAGGTAGGCTACACCATGAAAACCAGGAGCCCTAATGTCTATCAGCGCTACACATGGTCGACTTGGACAATGGCAGCAAACATGAATAATTTGTACGGGGACGGTAATGGTTATGTGGGTAATGTTAACCTAAAACCAGAGACAGCGCATAAAGTTGGCTTCTTGTACAATTTAAAAAATCAAGGCAAAACATGGGAAGTCAAAGTAAATCCATACTACTCCTTCATTGAAGACTACATCGATGCGGTGAGCATCAATAATTCTCGTCCGGATGGCTTTCGTACGCTTCAATTTACCAATCAAGATGCCTACATCTATGGCTTTGATGTCCTCGCTGGTGCAGACCTAATAAGCAATTCATCATTCGGTGCGTTTAAAATTCTCACTAAGATTAATTACCAGCGAGGAAAAAATAAAGATAATGACACCAACCTTTATAATCTTATGCCGCTCAATGCCATAATTGCTCTTAATCACAACTATCAGAGATGGGCTAATACCCTTTCGGCGAAGATTGTTGATGAAAAGGATAGGGTGGATGCAGAGAGATTAGAGCGGCAAACGGCGGGCTATACAATCTTCGATTTTAAGACCTCTTATAGCTACGAGTCGCTGCAAATTGATGCTGGTATTGATAACATCTTAGATAAAAAATATGATGATCCATTGGGCGGCGAGTACCTAGGGCAGGGTGCAACCATGTCTACAGGAATTCAAAAAGACACAGGTACCCAGGTCCCGGGGATGGGGCGCTCTTTTAATCTTTCCTTAACCTATAATTTTTAATTTGAATGACGGACGCTATAGGTTTAACATAGCATGGATGCGGATAGTATTGTTGATGGTATTGTGTTCTTTCAGCCTGAATGTTTTTTCTGAAGCCAGCCAGTCGTTGGAGAAACTAATCGTTTCAAAAAAACAGGTAACGGAGTCTGACCTATGTCAAAACATAACACTCATAGAAGATAAAGTGTTTTGTTTTAAAGAGAGCCGTATCACGTTGAACGCATGCGGCAAGAGCTCTGATTGGCCCTGCCTTGATGAAAAGGGCTGTCTTGTTATTGATCGTTATCTCCTAAATGAATAAGTCCAAGACAGCTTTTTTTTCTCTAATTTTTTTGTTTATGATAGTGGGCTATTACTTTGCCACAAATCCATTTCAGTATCGAGTACATGAATGCAGCAAAAGTGAACTAGCATTAAAGCAAAAACTCATCGTTAACCGCTATTTTCCTGACACCTATGAGATAATTTTTAAGGGGCAGATATACCCATTGGGCTCGTGCCGACATGATGAAACTATTTCTTGCTCAAACATAGTGGATAATTATGAGGTTGATCGAATCGAATTTGATCCGATTAAATTAAGCCTCGAGCACCACTGGGAGCGGTATGATTCTGGTGAGTATGTCTTTGACAAAACACAAATCATTAAGACGAAGATGCAAGATTTTTATTCATGCGAGTAAGTTTTGAAATTAGATAACGCAGACCACTGCGTAAAATTGTTTGAAAGTTATAAAAAAACAACAGGAAACTTGCTGTGTAATCATCCTCAAGGTACTCCCCTCGAGGTTTTAATAAATGAATTATCTTTTCCAATTGCAAGTCACACAAATACCTCGATTCCCCTCTTTAACTATGCAAATTTGGCGATGCTAAATCTTTTTGGCATGACCCGGTCTGAGTTTATTGGTTTAGAATCCAGTGCTTCTGCTTCAAAAGAAAATCAAGTTGAGAGAGCACATCTATTAAATACAGTAAAAAGTCACGGCTTTATTGATAATTACCAAGGTTACCGTTTAAGAAAAGATGGTACCGAATTTTTTATCAAGAAAGCCACGATTTGGAATGTGTTTAATTTTAAAGGTGAGCTTGACGGACAAGCCGTCATTATTTATGACTGGCAAATATGACCTTATTTTTTTGGTCTTGATTTTAATCTAGTCGCTGGAGATTCCAAAGATATTTTGCCAAGCAGGCCTTGGCGATAGTCGCTAAGGATTGTGACGGCGGCTTTATGGATGTCAAACTCACCCCCTTTGATTTTAAAACCGCGCTGCTTTGCAACCGCAGCAAGAAAAAATTCATCTCTGGGAAGTGGTGTCTCGAGCTTGTATTTTTCCATTAATAGTGCAGGGTAAGTTTCCTTAATAATGTCATACAAGAAAAGTGCTGTCTCAATTTCGTCATAGGCGTTTATGCCTATCGTATGCGAGGCTGCTAAGAGTAAACCATCTGTTTCGTTATCAATTTTTGGCCACATCATGCCGGGCGAGTCGGTTAAGATCATCTGATTATTTAATTCAATTCTTTGCAATGATTTAGTAATAGCAGGTTCGTTTCCGGTTTTAGCAATTTTTTTATTTTTCAGTGTATTCACAATCGTCGACTTCCCAACGTTCGGTACACCCATTATCAGCATGCGTAATGGCTTAATCGGGGTGCCTCGATGGGGGGCAATTTTTACGCACGCTGGAATAATTCTCTTAACCTCGGCGCTCTGTTTTGCTGAAATCGCAATGCATAATGTTTTCGGTTGTTGGTTAAAAAATTTAATCCATTCTTGGGTAGTCGTATCATCTGCTAGGTCAGCCTTATTTAAAACCTTTAAGTGTGGTCGCTGCCGTTGGTTGCGGATGGATTCAATCATAGGGTTTGTTGAGGCGCCTGGAATACGTGCGTCTAAGACTTCTATGACAAGGTCATTAATTTGTAGAGCCTCCTCAAGCTTTTTTTTAGCAGCGGTCATGTGACCAGGAAACCATTGAATACTCATTATAATCCTTTTAAATTACCCACAGTTTATATTGGGGTACACTTATTCCTATGACTGAAATAGATGAAATTAAACCTCAGCAATCCATAGAATTATTGAAGCACTTGCATATTTTAACGCGTGATGGAAAAATTAATCAGGATTCACGACGTAAGTTGAAACAAGTTTATCATTTGTATCAATTCATTGAGCCTATTCTTGAAGAGATAAACCTTAATAAGCCAAGTTTTTCTCTTGTCGATCATGGGGCGGGAAAATCTTACCTTGGGTTTATTTTATATGATCTCTTCATTAAATTAACCGCAGGAAGCGTGCTTGGCATTGAAAGAAATATTGAGTTAGTTCTAGCTTCGGAGCAATTAGCAAAAACATTTAAATTTGAGCGTATGAAGTTTATTGCGGCCAATACTGATCAGTCATTGAAGATCGTTGATGGTAATGTTGATATTGTGACAGCCCTGCATGCCTGCGATACAGCGACAGATGATGCGTTGCATTTTGGCATTGAGAGGGCTGCAGATTGGATCATATTAATTCCTTGCTGTCAGGCGGAGGTTGCAAAGTTATTACGTGCACACAAAAGCCAATCCCTCAAAAACCCACTCGCTGAATTATGGCGCCACGGTATTCACACACGAGAGCTAGGTAGCCATGTTACTAATGTTCTAAGGTGCCTTCTTTTGGAATCGCAAGGATACCAGGTAACTGTAACCGAGCTAGTGGGCTGGGAGCATTCCATGAAAAATGAATTAATTATTGCAAAAAAAACTAATCAAATTAAAGGCAATGCAAAGGCACGTATCGAAAAAATACTAGGCGAGTTTAATCTCCTCGAGTTAAAATCTAAATTTCTTATTTAGCTTTCAGGGGGCGCCATGAAATTTTTTCAAATCCTTTTTTTTATGCTTTTAGTGGGGGGTTTAAAAACTTTGCATGCACAGGATTTAAGCGGTAAATATGACTGTATCGGACAAGACCTTCACGAAGGCGAATTTAATGGAATGGTAACCATTCAGATACAACCAGACTTTAGTAATGAGCAATATCAAAGTTATTCATTCGAGCTTAGTGTGCCAGACTTTGGTGTCTACCTTGGGTTTATGGCTGCTGAAGGCATGAGTGCTGGAATTTATTTTGCCTTAGAGGATGAGACTACCCAAGACTACGGTGTGGCAACGGCGAAGTTTTTTGTTAAGGATACCGGTGAGCTTGCTTTTAAAAAATTCTATTATGAACCTAATTACAAGGGTGGCAACACTGGAATTGAGGAATGCGTCAGGGTTAAAAAAATATAATAATGACGTTAATAATATGAAAAAAAGAGGATGTTATTAGAGAGATTCCCAAGAATATTTATTTTCCTGAAAACCTACCGGTCACCGAAAAACATGATGAAATAATAAAAGTCATTCGGCAAAATCAGGTCAGTATAATCTGTGGTGAGACTGGGTCAGGTAAGACAACCCAGCTACCTAAAATCTGCCTCGAACTTGGCCTAGGCTCGCAAAATCAAATTGGTCACACACAGCCCCGAAGGATTGCTGCTCGCTCTGTCGCAACGAGAATTGCCGAAGAAATGAACACAAATTTGGGGGACCTTGTCGGTTTTAAGGTTCGCTTTGCGGAAAAATTATCAAAAAAAACTGCCATCAAGGTCATGACGGATGGGATTTTGCTTGCAGAAACCCAGCACGATCCTTTATTAAAAAATTATGGCGCAATAATAATCGATGAGGCACATGAGCGTAGTTTAAACATTGATTTTCTCCTTGGCTATTTAAAAAAACTCATCACGCAGCGTAAAGACCTAAAGCTGATTATCACAAGCGCTACGATTGATGTAGATAAATTTTCGGCGCATTTTGACAGCGCACCAATCGTCCAAATATCTGGCCGCACATACCCGGTCGATATTATTTACCGGCCCTTAAAAAAAATATCAGATGCACTTATTGAAAGCTTAGAGGATGGCATTGTTGGGGTTATAACTGAGCTCGGCAGGGCAGAGGGTGACATCCTTGTTTTTTTACCCGGCGAGCGGGATATTCATGATACAAAGAAATATCTTGCAGACCGTTTCAAGGGACAATTTGATGTTCTACCTTTATTTTCAAGATTGCCTGTAAAGGAACAGCAAAAAATTTTTCAACCTGCCACACAAAAACGAATTATCCTTGCTACGAACATTGCCGAAACCTCACTTACTGTCCCCGGTATTAAATACGTCATCGACACGGGTTTAGCCAGAGTCATTCGTTACAGCCCCAACCTTAAAATTGATCAACTTCTAATTGAAAAAGTTTCTAAGGCATCTGCAAACCAACGTTCTGGTCGTTGCGGACGAGTGGGTCCAGGGGTTTGTGTAAGACTATACGATGAGGAAGATTTTAATCTAAGACCCGACTTTACTGACCCTGAGATTATTCGCACATCACTAGCATCCGTAATCCTGCGCATGGCCGATCTAAATTTAGGTGAGGTAGATAAATTTCCATTTATTCATCCACCGTCAAAACGTCTAATTCAGGACGGCTATCAACTTTTGCAAGAGCTAGGTGCTGTTGATGGAAAAAATAAAATTTTACCATTAGGCAAACAAATTGCACGTCTTCCAATAGATCCAGCCCACGCGAGGGTTCTGTTGGAAGCAAAGAAAGAGAACTGCCTCGATGAAATTTTAATTATTATAAGCGCCCTCAGTGTCTCTGATCCTAGGGAAAGACCCTTAGACAAAGCAGAACAGGCAGATCAGGCGCACCTTCAATTTCATGATTCTGAATCTGGCTTTATCGCTTTCTTAAAGTTATGGAGACGCTTTCAAAAAGAGGTTAGTAAAAATCAGAGCAAACCATTCCGTCTTTTTTGTCAAAAATATTTTGTTTCATACAATCGTATGCGTGAGTGGCGAGAGCTCCACAAGCAATTAACCGCAATCATTGATGAAATGAATTTTAATATTAACAAATCAGAAGCAAATTATGATCAGGTACATCGCGCATTACTATCCGGCCATTTAAGCAATATTGGCCATAAAGAAATTGATGGGCCTATGTACCTTGGTGGAAGGGGGGTGAAGTTTTTAATCGGCCCAAGACTGTTTAGAAATAAGAATTTTAAATGGATTATGGCTGCAGAAATAATTGACACAGGAAAGAAGTATGCGCAGTGCGTTGCAAAAATTAATGTTGACTGGATAGAAAAATTAGCATCACACCTAGTTGATTATGAATACTCAAACCCAAGATGGAATATGAAGTTAGGCCGAGTGGATGCTACACAAAAAACACTTCTCTACGGTCTAATTATCAATCCAGCCAAGACAGTTCATTATGGGCCGATCGACCCAATTGCATCGAGAGAAATTTTTATTCGTCAGGCGTTAGTGGAAGGAAATTTTGAATCATCTGCACCTTTTTGGCAACACAACCTTAATTTGATAGCGGAGGTTGAGAAACTTGAGCACAAAGCAAGAAGGCAGGATATTCTTGTAAACGACGATATTTTATATGATTTTTATGCGAATAAACTTGAGCAAGATATTATCAATGAAAAGGGCTTTGAGTTCTGGAGAAAAAAAATTGAGCAGACGGATGCAAAATTTTTATTCCTCACTAAAGACTTTTTAATGCAACACGACGCAGAAAAAATTGATCTTATTCAATTTCCCGAAAATGTGGCTTTGGGCAGTACGGAAGTTAATTTGAGTTATCACTTTGAGCCCGGACATCCTCGCGATGGCGTCTCTGTCATGCTTCCTTTTTCCTTACTGAGTCAATTAGACGAAAATAAATTTGCCTGGCTAGTTCCCGGCCTTATTAGAGAGAAGGTGACTTTTTTGATTAAAAATTTACCTAAAAATCTACGTGGGCAGTGCGGACATTTGCAAAATGCCGTCACTGAGTTTTTGCAACAAAAAAATAAGTCTATGAATTTTAACCAAGCTTTCACAGATTTTATTCGAGATAAATCTAGATCAAATTATAAGCTATCAGATCAAGACCTGTTAAGGTTACCAGATCATCTTAAGGTGAACTATGTTCTCGTTGATGCGCATAACCATGTTATCGATGAAAGTAGGGATGTGCCATCGTTAAAGTCCAATAACAAGGAAATTGTGACTGAGGTTATCGAGGAAATTAATTTTGGCATTGAGCAAAGTGAACTTATTTTTTGGCCGAGTGAAGAGATACCAGTATGTATTGAAAGAGAATGGTCGGGCCAGATAATCAATGGTTATCCAGCACTGCTCGATTGTAAAACACATACAGATCTGATTGTAATGGACTCGATGGAAAACGCAAAAAAAGAACACGAAAAAGGTGTTAAGCGACTGTTGTCCTTGCAGCTCAAAGATAAAATTAAAATTTTCAAAAGATCCGCATTACAATCTAAATCTACTCTCATTAAGCTTGCAAATATCATTTCTCCCGAAGCATTGGTCGAAAATATTATCGATCTCAGTATCAATGAAATTTTATCTCGTCATCACGGAGCCATAAGGTCAAAGCAGGCATTTGAGAAGCTAGTAATTGAAGCAAATAAAAATTTTATCACTTTAATAAATGAGCTTACATCTGCCTTAGAGTTAATTGCTGAAAGCTATTACCAGCTATCTCTTGCTAGAGAAAATTTTAGCAATCAGTTCCCAGACGTTCTAAAAGATTATGAGGAGCAGCTTGAGGTTCTATTGCCTCCGTTTGAGCCCCCCTTGTTTCAATGGAAAAGAATCATTCATTTTCCGCGCTATCTAAGTGCCATGAGAATACGATTAGAAAAGTACTTGCAGCGACAACACAAGGATGAAGAGTCCATCGTCCAAATTAATCGACTCAAAGACAAGTGGATTGAAAAGGTCGTTGAGTATGTTGAAAGGGATATGGAAATACCGGAGGCTTTTATTGACTTTCAATGGGACCTTCAAGAACTGAGAGTATCCTTATTTGCGCAAGAGTTAAAAACTCCATATCCCATATCAATTAAACGGATGGATGGGCACTGGCAAAGGCTTATGGAGCTTTAAGTTTTATGAAAAAAATCATTGGAAAATTCTTTAACTACCGTAATGATCCTACGTTTTATGATTTTTCTAAAATTGCTGTAGAGGTTAGTGAGAGAGATAACATACGTTCCATGCATATTGGCAGTAAGACTGTTCAGAGCTCAATGAGCTTAAAGAATCATAATCGTTTAGTGCTCAATTACACGAAGGTTATTGTGCTCTGCTTAATTTTTAATCCTGCCCCGTCAAAAGTTCTTTTTCTTGGATTAGGCGGAGGTTCCCTGCAAAAATTTTTCTTCAAATATTGTGAAAAAACTTTTTTACGGACGCTTGAAATTAACCCTCAAGTCATCCAAGTTGCGAGAAGTTTTTTTTACCTTCCAGACTCAGAGCGTTCAGAGATTATTTCTGATGATGGGGTTGACTACCTAAGCAATAAAAAAGGTACCTATGACATCATTATTTCCGATGCTTTTGATGATGAGGGTTTACCGGATGCCTTTAGGGAGGAACAGTATTATGAACTATGTCATTCGAGATTAACGAAAAAAGGAATCTTCATTATAAATTTATGGGGATCAGACCCTAAATCTAAAACCTATATAAAAAAAATAAAAAAAATATTTAACAATCAGGTATTATTCGCTGCGGCTGATAATCCGGGTAATCTTATTGTCTTTGCTTTTAGAGCCCCCCCTAAAGAACTTAGAGTGGATCAATTAAAAGAGCGAGTAAAATATTTAGAGGATTTAACTGATACAGCATTAATGCTTTTTTACAACCGCCTAATAGAGAGCGCCTCATCTATCAACGGTCATCGATTAAATTTTTAGAGGATTAATTTTGAGCTTTAGTTTTTTTGCAACCTGCCCCAGAGGGTTAGAAAAAGTATTGGTTGATGAGTTAGCAAATCTTCATGCAACAAAGATTGTGCGGGCCGATGGTGGAGTAAGATTTGAAGGCTCCATGGACCTTTTGTATCGGGTTAATTTATCAAGCCGCATTGCAACGCGCATACTATTTCTAGTTAAGGACGGATTTTATAAAAAAGAAGAGGATCTTTACAAGGCAGCGTCTTGCTTCGATTGGGATCAATGGTTTGATATCAACCAGACTATAAAAGTGAGTACCAGTGCTATTTATGCGCCTTTGAAAAGTTTAGACTTTGTTACATTGAGGATTAAAGATGCGGTTTGTGATTTTTTTAGAAAAAAAACCAACAAACGCCCCAGTGTGGCTTCGAGAGACCCAGATATAAAAATCCACCTTTTTTTAAATAAAAACCAATACTCACTTTATTTGGATGCTTCAGGCGCCCCTCTTTATCAGCGCGGGTATCGTGTGAATAGTGTGCAGGCACCTATAAGAGAAAATCTTGCTGCGGGTATTATTGCGCTCTCTGGTTGGAAGCCTGGCGCCGCACTTCTGGACCCTATGTGTGGCAGTGGAACTTTTTTAATTGAGGCTGCCTTGATTGCAAAAAATAAAGCACCAGGACTAGATCGAATGTTTAGTTTTATGGCATGGAAGAATTTTAATTCTCAACTCTTTAACCAAATTAAAAAAGAATATGTGGAGCAGGTTAAGCCATCATGCTTCATGAATATATATGGCTCTGATCGAGAATTAAGTGCAATAAGAATAAGTAAAAAAAATCTAGCGCTGGCGGGTTTAGATGAATGTATAAAGTTGAGTTGCTCTGATTTTAATGAATTAAAGGCTCCTGCCGGAGAGGGCGTTATGATAACCAACCCGCCCTATGGAGAACGTATTGGAGAGAACCAGAGTTTGAACTTGGAGTACCCAACCTGGGCAAGCCAGCTAAAATCAAATTTCACGGGATGGCGTACTTACTTCTTAACAAGTGACTTGGGCATGCCGAAGCTCATGCGCTTATCCCCATCAAAAAAAACGCCGTTATTCAACGGCGCCCTTGATTGTCGTTTGTTTGAAATCGCTATTGTTGCGGGTAGTAATAGAAAAAAGCCTACTTAAGGCTACTCAGAGCAGCTTCGTAATTTGGCTCCTCAGTAATTTCAGCAACGAGTTCACTGTGAATGACAGCATTATTTTCATCGAGAACCACCACAGCTCTTGAGGTTAGACCTTTGAGAGATGTATCAAGAATCGCAACGCCATAATCGTTGGCAAACCCGGATATGTCCCTGAATGCTGATAAGGTAACGACATTTTCTGTTCCTTCAGCACCACAAAAGCGTTTTTGTGCAAAAGGTAAATCTGCTGAAATACAAAGTACCACAGTATTTTCAAGCTTACTTGCCTCATCATTAAAGCGCTTTACTGATAAGGCGCATGTTGGCGTATCTATACTTGGAAAAATATTTAATATCTTTCTTTGACTGCCGAATGTGGCAAGGTTAACGTCTTCTCGCTTATCATTTGCAAGGCTAAAATCTTTTGCTTGCTCACCGACACTAGGAAATGTTCCACCTAATGTCACTGTTCCACCTTTGACCGTTACTTGTCCCATTGTATTCTCCCAAAAAAATAAATATTTGTATCATTCTAACAAAACATCTCAGGTAAAATAATTTTTATGCAAAAAAAGAAGTCTCAATTTATTCACCTTCGCTGCCATAGTGAATTTTCCATTTCAGATGGTATTGTTAGAATTCCAGACTACGTTAAAAGGGCCTCTGAATATGGTATGCCTGCCATTGCTATTGCCGATCTAAATAATTGTTTTGCGGCGGTAAAGTTTTATAAAAAGGCGCTGGAAGCAAAGATAAAGCCTATTTTTGGAGCAGATTTGTGGGTAGAAAATGAATTTAGTCCAGATGAGCCCTATCGTTTGCAGCTGCTCGTTAAAAATCAAAAAGGCTTTTTAAATCTGTCTGAACTTATATCCCAAGCATACTTAGAAAATCAACAACGTAATAAGCCGATCGTGAAAGAAAGTTGGTTGTTTAAAAAAAATGAGGGATTAATTGTCTTGTCCGGTGCAACAAGTGGTATGTTGGGATACCTCCTTGCGCAAAACAAGATCGAGGAAATTTCGCCTTATTTAGAACGCTGGAAGTCTTGTTTTGCTGAACGATTTTTTATTGAGATACAACGACATGGTCGAGATAGATTCAGAGAGTTGCAGGAGCGTTATATTGAAAAGGCTGCCTTTTTGGCCAGTGAACATAACTTACCTTTGGTCGCAACACACCCTATACAGTTTATGGAGGAGGCAGATTATCGCGCCCATGAGGCGAAGACATGCATATCCGATGGCTATATTCTAGGTGACCAGCGGAGACCTAAAAATTTCACACCTGACCAATATTTCAAGTCAACCCAAGAGATGATTGAAATGTTTAAAGATATCCCATCTGCAATTGAAAATACATTGCTAATTGCCAAGCTTTGTAATCATGAATTTCAGTTAGGCCAACTATTTTTACCTGACTTTCCGATACCTAAGGGAAAAACTATTGAAGATTTTTTACTGCTAGAAGCAAAAAATGGTTTAGATAAAAGATTGGAGGAGCTCTATCCTGAGGAAAAAATACGTGAACAACATATCCCTAAGTATTTAGATCGACTCAACTTTGAGGTAAAAGTAATTAATGAGATGGGCTATGCAGGTTATTTTTTAATCGTTGCAGATTTTATTAATTGGTCAAAAGAAAATAACATCCCAGTCGGGCCCGGTCGTGGCTCTGGTGCGGGCTCAGTTGTCGCGTTTAGCTTAGGTATTACAGATCTTGACCCATTAAAATATAACCTACTTTTTGAGCGTTTTCTTAACCCCGATCGAGTTTCAATGCCGGATTTCGATATTGATTTTTGCCAAGAGGGACGTGATCGCGTGATTGAGTACGTAAAACAAAAATATGGATCCGACTCGGTGTCTCAAATTGCCACTTTTGGAACCATGGCTGCCAAAGCAGTTATAAGAGACGTTGGACGTGTGCTGGATTTACCCTACAACTTTGTTGATGGAATTGCGAAATTGGTGCCCAATGAACTTGGCATTAACCTTAAAGATGCAATCGAAAAGGAGCCACAATTAAAAGACCGAATAAAAAAGGAGGAAGAGGTCAAAGAGATTTTTGAACTTGCTCTCAAGCTTGAAGGGTTAGTTAGGAATGTTGGCATGCACGCGGGAGGAGTATTAATTGCTCCTAGTAAGATTTCAAATTTTTCTCCTATTTATTGTCAACCCGACGCGGCGGGAATTATCAGTCAATTTGATAAGGATGATGTGGAGTCCATTGGCCTCGTTAAATTTGATTTCTTAGGCCTCAGAACACTCACCATTTTGGCCATGGCGTTAGAAAATGCAAACAAGATTAGAATAGCAAAAGAGCTCGACCCTTTGATACTTGAGAAGCTTCCTATCCAGGATAAACACACCTTTGATCTGCTTAAAATGTCCAACACGACCGGCGTTTTCCAGCTTGAATCCAGAGGCATGAAGGATATGCTTAAACAGGCCAGACCTGATTGTTTCGAGGATATTATTGCCTTGGTGGCTTTATATCGTCCTGGCCCAATGGATCTAATCCCTGATTTTTGTCGACGCAAGCATGGTCAACAACAGGTCACTTATCCGCATCCTGCCACTGAGTCAATTTTAAAAGAAACCTATGGTATTGCCGTCTACCAAGAGCAGGTAATGCAGATTGCTCAGGTGGTTGCTGGATATACCTTGGGAGGTGCAGATCTGCTCCGCAGGGCAATGGGTAAGAAGAAGGTTGAGGAGATGGATGCTCAAAGACAGACTTTTGTTGATGGCGCCTTAAAACACGAACTTAATCAAAAACAAGCAACTGAGCTTTTTGATTTGCTAGAAAAATTTGCAGGTTATGGCTTTAATAAATCACACGCTGCTGCTTACGCGATGATTGCATACCAGACAGCCTTTTTAAAAGCACACCACACGTCGGCATTTATCGCTGCGTCGATGTCTGCGGATATGAATAATACAGATACTATCCATTTGCTCTTTGATGATTGCCAATTAAATAAAATTTCATTGTTACCTCCAGATATTAATACCAGCGAGTATAAATTTTTACCAATAGACGAATCTCGAATTTTGTATGGTTTAGGCGCAATAAAGGGGACGGGGTTATCTGCTATCGAAGTAATCTTGGAAGACCGAAAAAGTAACGGCCCATTTAAATCGCTCTTTGATTTTGCATCAAGATTGGACTTAAGGAAGGTAAATCGCAAAGCCTTCGAGTCACTTATTAAAGCCGGCGCATTTGACTCAATTGAAACTAATCGTGCATCCCTTCTGGCGAGCGTTAATTTAGCCATTACTCAGGCCGAACAATCAAACGCACATCGTGGACAAAATAGCCTCTTTGGCGAAACAGATACGCAAGCAATTCAATTGGTTGAAGTTGACCCATGGCCTGAAAAAAAATACTTGATTGAAGAAAAGTCTGCACTCGGTTTTTTCTTCAGTGGCCATCCGTTTAAATTTTATGAATCTATAGTAAGACCTTTTGTGCCAACCAAACTCTCTGAACTCAAACCAAGGGACACAAATTATTTGATGGTAGGGATTATTTCGGCGATTCGTTTCAGAGTAACGTCACGCGGAAAGATAGCTATTGTGACCCTCGACGACAGTTTTGGTAGGATAGACGTCGTTGTTGGAAGTAATTTATTATCAGATAACTATAGCTTAATTAAAGAGGATCAGTTGCTCTTCGTAGAAGGGCAAGTAAGCCCTGATGATTTTACTGGAGGCAACCGAGTTCGCGCCTTTTCATTATATGATTTAGCTCATATTCAAAATACGAAGGCAACACTTTTAAGTATTTCAATTAAAAATCAAAACCAAGCCTCTTTAATAAAAGAGCTTTTGAAACCCTATGGCAATGGATCCGCTATCGAAAAACATAAAAAATGTAGTGTAAAGATTGAGTATGAGAGTGCTGATGGCATTGTTGACATCATGCTTGGAAGCCAGTGGTCGGTTACTTTAGATGAGGATTTAATAATGCAATTACATCAAACCTTTGAAGAAGAGAATGTAAAAATACTTTATAATTGATGCTTTAATCACTTTCACATTTCATGAAAAAAACTTACCTAGACTTTGAAAAATCTGTTGAATCACTTGAGACGAAAATTGATAGTTTAAAAAATGCTCACGATGAGCATCCAACATTAAATATATCCTCAGAGTTAAAACAGTTGACTGATAAGGCAGATAAATCCTTACATGAAATTTACGATAATTTGACTGCTTGGCAAATTTCCCAAGTTGCACGTCACCCTCAAAGACCGTACAGCCTTGATTATATCAACGCCATCTTTTCAGATTTCAGGGAATTGCATGGTGATCGGGCATACGGCGATGATCCAGCAATCATTGGAGGGTTGGCACTCTTTGAGAAGCAATCGGTCATGGTAATTGGGCAACAGAAAGGTCGTGACGTTAAGGAACGTCAGTACCGAAACTTTGGTATGCCAAGGCCTGAGGGCTATCGCAAGGCTCTAAGGCTTTACCGATTGGCAGAAAAATTTAACATACCTGTTATTACGCTCATCGATACGCCAGGCGCTTACCCGGGCATTGGGGCCGAGGAAAGAGGTCAATCGGAGGCAATTGCTAGAAACCTTTATGCCATGTCTGAGTTAAAGACACCCATTTTAAGTATCGTCATTGGTGAGGGAGGCTCAGGGGGAGCCCTTGCACTGGGCGTTGCTGACCATTTAATGATGTTAGAATTTTCAATTTACTCGGTCATCTCACCTGAGGGTTGCGCTTCTATTTTATGGAAAAAAGCCGAGATGGCTGAAACGGCCGCTGAGACTTTAGGGATCACCGCTCAACGCCTAAAGAAACTTGGCCTTGCAGACTCTATTGTAAAAGAACCTTTAGGGGGCGCGCATAGGGATATGTTAAAAACTATGCACTCAGTGAAGGAGGCAATCTCCATTGAATTGGAAAAACTAAAAAAACATTCCATTGATAACCTTCTGAAACGCCGCTATGAAAAATTAATAAGCTTTGGTGAATTTAGTCAATAACCGTGAAAGAGGATGTTTCTCTCTTAGGAATTGTTGAGCAATCTTTCAAGAGATTTGTTTATCAGGAAAATAAAAAAATAACCATTGATTTGGCCTTGAGTGGAGGTCAGGATTCAATGGCCCTGCTCTTTACCCTAAAAGAGCTCTCAAACACATACGCATTTACCTTGCGGGCCATTCATGTGAACCACGGCATAAGTCCTAATGCAGATGATTGGTTGAAGATATGCCAAGCGCAGTGTCAAAAATTAGAAATAGAGTTTATCAGCAGTAAAATATCTCTCGACGAAAATCATCCGCTTGGCACTGAGGGCCAGGCCCGAAAATTACGATACGCCAGCCTCGATAGCTTAAAAAAAGGTATCTTGGTGACCGCGCATCATCAACAGGACCAAGCAGAAACTTTTTTTCTACAATTCTTGAGAGGCAGTGGGCTGCGTGGGCTATCCTCAATGCAAGAATTTGATGCCAGTCGTTTGTTATGGCGACCTTTGCTTACAGTAAACCAAGACCTTATTAAAGGTTACCTTAGCCAAAAAAATATTGTCTATGTTGATGATGAAAGTAATAGTGATGATAAATATGACCGTAATTTTTTACGTAATAATATTTTTCCTGGACTACAAAAACGTTTTCCTCAGGCCATAAAAACTATCAACCGGTCGGTTGATTTGATTGCAGAGGGTTTTCGTTTAAATCAGATACTCGCTGAGAAAGATTTCCACCAATATTTAACTGGCGACAATAATTTACTCAAGCTAGCTGCCTTTGAAGAGATTGAAAGAGAGAGGCTACATAACCTGCTGCGTTGGTGGCTGAATATCAATGATTTACAAATGCCCAGCCAAAAAATTATTAGCGAGGTGGTAAGGCAAGTTTTGAGCAAAAAAAATGATGCTTTGATTAAAATTAAAATAACGGAACTGGTTTCGATTCGAACGTATCAAGAACATCTTTACCTTGTTAAAACGTCAACGGATGAGAACTTTGAGATCACATGGAGTGGGGAGCAGTTTATTTCCCTACCCGATATGTCTACGCTCTATTTTAATAAACAAAAGGGACAAGGATTTAACTTTAAAAAAATTTCCTCAAAAAAATTAGTTGTTCGTAGCCGGCTTGGGGGTGAAAAATTTAAACCAATTTACAATCAACCAACGCGAACACTTAAGTCTTTATTGCAAGATTCCAAAATACCCCCATGGGAACGTGCAAAAATTCCATTAGTTATGGATGCCAATAAAGTTGTTGCTATCCCTGGGTTTGGAGTTGACTTTGATTATCAAGTATCAACTAATGAATTTGGCTACTCTCTAAGCTGGGATAAATCAACAACTTAGGAAATTTTCCTATATTTAACTTTATCACTTATCTGTAAACTTACTCTAAAATTAAATTAACTAAATAACCATGAAAAAATTTGCACCTCTAGTAACTATAGCCCTTCTCAGCAATGTTGTTCTTGCTGAGGAGACGCTCACCACAGGAACCATTGATGTCACGACCGTTGCACCTCTCCCCGGTATTGGTGTTGACGTAAATATTCTTCCTAGCAACGTTCAGGTCATCAAAATGGACGATGTAAGTGAGCAACCCGGAATATCTTTCGCTGATTACCTGGTTAACAACGCACCTGCTGTGACTCTGAATGAAGTCGGAGGAAATCCATGGCAGCCTGAAATTCGATTTAGAGGTTACACAGCCGGATCAATTCTTGGCAATGAACAAGGAATTTCGGTCTATGTTGATGGGGTGAGGCAGAACCAGCCTTTTAGTGATGTTGTGCTATGGGATACATTACCTCAGTTTGCTTTCTCGGGGTCACAGGTCGTCCCGGGTTCAAACCCAATTTATGGACTAAATACGCTAGGTGGAGCGGTTGCCTTTCAAACCAAAAATGGCCACATGTTTGATAAAACTAAATTATCTTTTACTAAAGGATCTTGGGGTCGAGAAATTTCATTGGTCGAACATGGGGGAGTATCAGGCAACTATGATTATTATGCTGGCTATCAATACACAACAGAGGACGGATGGCGTGACTACTCCCCATCGCATCTCAATCAGTATTTCGCCAAAGTTGGTTGGGAAGATGAGGCATCCCGATTAGAGGCTTCTTACACCGGCGCGAATACAAAATTAATTGGAAACGGTTTGGCAC
>Ga0255756_1000476_pt1 | contig 49081 bp, 53 predicted proteins | sample 011ome_20_FD_179956 | JGI IMG/M metagenome (GOLD analysis project Ga0255756, IMG submission 179956) | Coastal salt marsh microbial communities from the Groves Creek Marsh, Skidaway Island, Georgia - 011509CT metaG (version 2) | ecosystem: Environmental > Aquatic > Marine > Intertidal zone > Salt... | reverse complement strand
AAGGTCAACGCGTTGAGTTCATCGTAACTGACGGCCAGAAAGGCCCACAGGCTGAGCAAATCGTCGCGCTGTAAGGCCGACCGATTGCATAGCTGTTACTAGCTGTACAGTTAGAGCGACAGTTAGATAAAAGGCGAGCGCAGAGCTCGCCTTTTTTTTGTCACGACTTAACCAAACACTATTGCTACAAATGACGATTTCACACAAAGGTTACGTCACTCAAGCGACTCGCGTATCATTAAAAAGATCCAGTCTCAATCCAAAGCCGTTACTAGTCTTATGAAAAGCCCCTCTCTCCTATCACGCAAAATTTACGTCTCCTGCACTCTTTTCGTCACAGCACTGCTGTCACTTTTTGCTGGCATAAGCGCTGCGAAAGAGGCGGATCTTTCAGGCGCTACTGGCGGCATATCCCTGGAAGTTTATAGCAGGCTAAGCCCTATCGAGATCAACACGATTCACAGCTGGGAAATCGTGCTCAGCGATGCCAACGGCCCGATTAGCGGTGCGACGCTCGAAATAGTTGGCGGCATGCCAGAGCATAACCACGGGATGCCAACTCAGCCGCAGATCACCGAGGAATTGGCTCCGGGCCGTTATCTCCTCGAAGGCGTGCGTTTTCACATGCCTGGACTCTGGCGCATGACTGCGAGCATTAGTACGACAAAGACACAAGGTCGTCCACCGTCGGTTGTCGTAATCGACTTCACTCTGTGATCCGAGAGCGACACTATGGCACCCACTCCAATTTCTAGCCTCTCACAGTCACCAAGACTTTCTAGATTCAGTAAGATCGGTTTTGCACTGGGTGTTATTGCTTTGGTCGGAGCGCTTGGATGGAACTATTTCTCAGTACCTAGCTCTGCGCAGTGGAGCGACGAAGAGAGGCGCCTTATCGCCTCACTATCATTAGACCAGCTCCCGCCAGTCCCTGCAGACCCGAGTAATGCGAAGGCTGACGATCCTAGTGCTGCCGAGCTAGGACACGCGTTGTATTTCGATACGCGACTCTCTACAACCGGCACAGTCGCTTGCGCGACTTGTCACAAGCCCGAGCTCATGTTTACCGACGGACTTAAGCTTGCTGTAGGAACCAGTATTGGTGACAGGCACACGCCGAGCCTCGTGGGTCTCTCCTATAGCCCCTGGTTTTATTGGGACGGGAGAAAAGACAGCCAATGGGCGCAGGCGCTAGCCCCGCTTGAGGCTAAACATGAGCACGCAACAACACGCAGCGATCTTGCATTGTTAATTAAAAGTGATGCTAACTACGCCTCACTTTATGAAGCGGCGTTCGGCAGCTTGCCGAAATTTGAGATCCCGGCTAAAGCCTCACCCCTGGGCGATGACAGCGAGCGTGCTGCATGGCAGAGCCTATCCGACGAGGAGCAGCAATCGATATCTATAATTTTCGCAAATATCGGCAAAGCTCTCGCCGCTTATCAGCGTAAACTGCTGCCAGGCAGGGCCCGCTTTGATGCCTACGCAGAACGAATGTTGCGTGATGAATCGGCGAAAGTCTCTCAGGGAGACTTGCTAAGCCCCGCAGAACTTCAAGGGCTTCGTCTATTTATAGGCAAAGCCATGTGTGTAACGTGCCACAACGGCCCGCTATTTACTAACCATGAATTCCATAACACCGGCGTTCTTGCAAACCCAGGCGAACTCCCTTCGATGGCGCGCTACGATGGCATCCGCACTGCGCGGCTCGACCCGTTTAATTGCCTCGGCGAGTTCAGCGACGCCGACAACGCTGAATGCACAGAGCTACGTTTCGCGCGCGATACAAATGACCTCGTGGGCGCACATAAGACCCCTACGCTGCGCAATGTCGATCTTACTGCACCCTACATGCACGGTGGGCAAATTGCAGATCTCGCTGCGGTTATGCGTCACTATAACGAAGCTCCGACTTCGATGCTCAGTCACAACGAGGCGAAACCGCTAGGTTTACGCCCCCCCGAACTGCGCGCACTCGAGGCATTCATGCATACGTTAACCGCACCACTTGCGACAGATCCACGATGGTTGAAAGCGCCATGAGGAGCAGCTCTACGCTTGCGTTGCAATTGAGCTCTAGCCTTTTGATGAGCTTGATGTTTATTACAGGCGGACAGGCACAATCTACGCAGGAACAGCAGTTACGAGTGGCTAGAGCGCTAGACTCGCCCACACGCGCAATCGCGCACGTCCTTCGGGACGAGATAAGACGCCCAAGTGAAGTCATCCAGTTTATGCGCTTGCCCGAAGGCGCCCGCGTTCTGGATCTCTATGCCGCTGATGGCTATTACAGCTATTTGCTCGCGGCTGCTGTCGGGCCAGAGGGACGCGTCTTCGCTCAGAACCCTGTTGCGACCGATAATCTCGAAGACGTTCGCCAAATGTATTCCCTAGCCGATGCCCTTGATGAACGCATTTCGATAGCAGACCTCAGCAATGTGTCTCATGTTCGCAGCGATTTCATTGGCTTGCCAATTGAACCTGCGTCGCTCGATATTATTCTGCTTGCGCAAATACTACATGACTTTGCTAATAACACCGACGCCAGTGCTATCGCGCTTCTCCAGAGTCTTGGTGCGCTTCTCAAAGATAACGGCACCCTAATCGTGATAGACCATGCGGGCGACGATGATCAAGACAATGAACGCCTGCATCGCATGCCGGCTGCACAGGCAAAGCGACTCGCTCTCGCCGCGGGTTATTCTCTCGACGACGAGTCAACCCTCTTAGCGAATCCTCGAGATCGACGCAGGCGTCCGGTGTTCGATCCAATGCTTGCCCGCAATACCGACCGCTTCTTGCTTCGCTTCGTGCGCAGCCCTTAAACTCGGGGAAAACGAAGAGATATTATGCAATCTGTCCCAGAATCGAATGTGCTTTCCGTAAGTGGCCTCAATCGGCTTGCCAAATCCTTGCTCGAGGGACACTTCCCCGCTGTGCGCGTCGAAGGCGAAATTTCGAATCTTTCGCGACCTAGCTCCGGCCATTGGTATTTCACCCTCAAAGATCAAAGCGCTCAGCTACGCTGCGCGATGTTCGCTGGAAATAATCGCCGCGTCAGATTCAAGGCCGACAGTGGTTTACAGGTCACAGTCCGCGGTCGACTGAGCATATACGAGGGTCGCGGTGACTATCAGCTTATCGTCGACTCTATGGAAGAAGCTGGTGCCGGAGCTCTACAGCGTGCGTTCGAATTACTTAAAGCGAAGCTCGATGAGGAAGGTCTATTTCGCGCCGATATAAAACGCCCCCTTCGTGACGACTATCATCACATCGGACTCATCACCTCGGCGACGGGTGCAGCTGTTCAGGATCTTATTAGTGTGTTCGGCCGTCGCTCGCCCACCACCCGGCTTACCTTATTCCCCATCGCAGTTCAGGGAGCACAGGCGCCGCAGGAAATCGTTCGGGCTATCGCAAACGCCAATAGGCTTGCCAAAAAGCTGGGTCTTCAGGCGCTAATCGTCGGTCGTGGTGGAGGCTCCATCGAAGACCTGCAAGCCTTCAACGAAGAGTCGGTAGCTCGTGCAATCGCAAGCAGCGAACTGCCTGTTTGCAGCGCCGTGGGTCATGAAACCGATTTTACTATCGCCGATTTTGTCGCAGACCTCCGAGCGCCGACTCCCTCTGCGGCAGCAGAGCTTCTGAGTCAGAATCAAGAAGATCTACTGCAGTCACTCAATGCTGCGAGAGCGCGTCTGCTCGCACTCATACAGGCTAGGCTTCAAGCCTCGCGCAAAAACCTTGCATGGCTAGTGCGCAGCCTGAAACGACCCGATCGTCTACTGGCCGAACAATCTCAGCACCTTGATAGACTCGAATTGCAACTTGCTCGCGCATGGCGAATGCGGACACAGCGCAGTCACAGCCGAGTCGCGCTTCTCGATCAGAGACTGCAGGCTCAGTCGCCTAACCAGAGGCTTACGCGAGTTGAACAGCAGCTTAATGATCGCAAGCATCGCCTTATGCGCGCGATTAAAACTCTGATAGCTACCAAATCTGCAAACCTAGGCCAACTTACCAGAAGCCTTGATACCGTGAGCCCCCTTGCCACGCTCGCGCGCGGATATAGCATCAGCTATGACGCAAACGGCGCATTGCTTCGTAGCGCCGACCAAGCGCAAACCGGCGCCAAACTGAGCACCAAAGTGGCAGACGGCCTCATTATTTCCACGATTGATACGATAGAAAAAGAGAGTCGATAAAAACAAAGGATTTATCGTGAGAAAACAAGCTTCTCTAGTGCGCCGGATTCCCTACTTCGCGAAGATAACGTTCATTCTTTTTATGGCCGTTAGCGCATCTACTGCGGGTGCTGATGTCACACTCCCACGCCTTCCTTCCTCACTTCTCGTACCCGGTGGAGTCGCCATTGTGCCAACGGCGGGTAACGCAGTTCGAGCTGAATACAGAGGCGAAAGGGTATTGCTCGCGCGAGTCGAAGGTCAGCAATATGCGGTCATTGGCATTCCTCTCTCTGCTAAGCCGGGCCTGCAAACCTTCACATTGAGCAATGAGTCCGGAAAAACTGAGACCCTCGGCTTTAGCATAGCTGACAAAGCCTACACGGAGCAGCGCCTCACAATTAAAAATCAGCGTCAGGTAAACCCAAACCAAGAGGACATGGTGCGCATTCAAGCCGAGAGCGCTGAGATGAAACAGGCTTTTCAGAGCTGGGACGAAGAACTCGTCCCAACTTTCTCGATGATACCGCCGGTCGATGGCATTCGCAGCAGCTCATTCGGCCACAAGCGGTTCTTTAACGGCGAGCCAAGAGCGCCTCACTCGGGCATGGATATCGCTGCCGACGAGGGTACGCCGATTGTCGCGCCCGCGTCCGGTCGTATCGTCGCTACAGGCAACTACTTTTTCAACGGCAACACAATCATCCTCGACCACGGCCATGGGCTTATCAGCCTCTATTGCCACATGAATACAATCGATGTTGAAGTTGGGCGGCATGTTGTTGCGGGTGAGCAGATAGGAAAAGTAGGCCAGACAGGCAGGGTCACTGGCCCGCACCTCCATTGGAGCGTCAATTTGAATAATACACGTATCGATCCCGCGTTTTTCCTCTCGCAGTAGGGGACCAACCTAACCTGCACCCATTATTCCACTGCAAACTGTGCCCCCTTTGGCAGACTTGCGCGCACCTTTATTCGCATGCAGATTTTCTCTCCATGACTAGAGACTGATTCCGCAGGGACGTTCAGACTTGATACATCAGACAGAAACGTTTTTTGCTGCTATGCGGACTATCGCTTGTCCACGGCGGGCTAGTTAATTTCGTCATGGGAAGTTTTCAGCACCCGCTTTCTGGCGTTGACTCGCTCCACCGCTGGTCTATAGTGTGCGCTTTAGAAAGTCGAACAGTCAGCGTCGTAACTACCTAGCTGACTTCATCGCAGCGAAAGGTATCACTATGAATAAGAGAGATGAACAACGAAGACGCCGTGAGGAGAAGCAGCGAGCAGCTGAAAAAAGTCAAGGAACTCGAAAGCTTCTCAGTCGATTTGGACTTTTTTTTGTTCTCCCCGTTATTGCGCTGATTACGGTCTATACCCTACTCAATCAGGCTCCCACTTACTCTCCCGTTCAAGTTGCTGAGAATGATCATCTGAGAGGCAACCGCGATGCGCCGGTAACCATTGTGGTTTATGCAGACTTCCAGTGCCCTGCGTGCGCGACCGAACACGAAACGATGATGCGACTCTGGCCTGAGATCAACGAAGATGCCCACCTAATTTTTAGGCATTTTCCCATCACTGCAGCTCACCCTAATACATGGACCGCTTCTCTCTACGCCGAAGCGGCTGGGCGCCAGGGTCGATTCTGGGAAATGCACGACGTCCTATTCCAGACCCAATCCCTCTGGTCCGGAATGCGATCAGTAGAGGCCGAATTTGATAGCTATGCGCTAGAGCTGAATATCGACTTGGAGAAACTCCATGCAGACATGCTTGATGAGTCCATTGTAGAGAAGATTCGCGCAGATCAGCGTGGGGGGAATGCTGCTGGAGTAAGGGGTACACCGGCCGTTTTCATAGAAGGCCGCCAGCTTGCGCGACCCAATCGAGCCCGTATTCTTGAGGCGGTTGCCGCTGCGGCTAGCTAGCGTTGGGTTATTGAATAGCGGCCGCGAGGCGGCGCTTGCTGAAAACAGCAGCGGCTATTTTGGCATGCGTGCCGCGCGTATCTCGATCTCGACCAACCAGCCTGGAACGACGAGCCCTTGAATCTCGACGAAGGTGCGAACAGGCTTTAATGGATTTTCTTCAGTGCCGAAGAACTTGCGGTAGCCGCGATTAAAGCCTTCGAAGTCGAGATACCCAAATTCATCAGACACAGCAAAGGCGCGAACCTGAACAATATCGCCCATTGACCATCCTTGCTGTTCGAGTGTCTGTTTGAAGCTTTCGAACGTGTCGACAACCTGCTGTTCCATGTCGCCCCAGCTGCCATCTTCCAGCGGAGAGGCACCTGAACCGCTCAGGTAGAGTGTTTCTGCACCGGCAGGCACTTTAATCGTAGTGAAAAAGTGTCGCCCTTCACCACGCCTTTCAATGCCCCCGACGGTAACCACGTCGCTGTCAGCATCTCTATCGAGAATCGCGACATTGTCGGAAGTCGACTCTACTGCAACGCTCTCGTCAGCGCCCGAGGCAGCAGATAAGTCTGTCGTAGCAACCGGGGGAGCAGCTTCATCGCCGCCCATAAACTGAATGAGCAGAACAATTCCAAGCAGGACCACAGCTGTAATTACGGCCTTGTTGAGCGCGCTCATGCCCCCTTCATCGGTTTTCACCTCTGGTGCTGGCGATTCGTTTAATTGATCTTGAGAGTTTACTTCTTGTTCGGACATCAATTCTTCTCCGGCTGACTCGAGGGCTCGGCCCTGCTGCCCTCTTTATTCACTGCCTTAGTAATTTGCGCGATTAGCGATCTAACGAGTTAATGTATGCAAGAACGTCGTTAACGTCTTGGTCGCTCTTAAGGGCCTGAGCAGACGGTCTCATGAGTTTCCCTGCGGTGTCATCAGGATGAACGCCACGGTAGCCCGACTTGAATAATTTTATTTGCCTAAACATATACCAATCGTTTCTTTCGACGAGGCCCGGGGCACCCAGCGCCTCATTACCTTCACCATCGGCGCCGTGGCATGCGGCACAATTGGCATACAAGGCTTCACCATTGCTGAGATCACCCTTGATGGTATGGTCATTCTCGATCACCTTCCATCCAGCAATGGTGTTTACAAGATCATCTATTTCCGCGTCGCTGAGTCGGGCAACGGACGCCTGCATTTCATTACCAGGAATATAATCTTTCTGCGAACCGCGAATGCCAGCGCGGAAATTTTCGAGCTGTTTGCGGAGATACCACGGCTCGAGTCCGGCAAGACTAGGACCTCCTACAACGGGATTACCCTGACCCTCGCCGCCGTGACAAGTCGCACAGACTTCGTTGCTCAGTGGCTGATTGGTTGTATCGACCGCCGCATACTGCTGTGCATAGGCGTTAAAGCTAGAGAGCCCCGCGATAGAAGCCGTTAAGGCAACGGCAAACAGAAGTCTTGTGTTTCGCATGTGAAAATGACCTTGAAAAGGATGCTGATGTTGGTTCTAAGTAGAGACTTTTCGCGTACTAAACGCGCTGACCAGGCATTGCGCCGCCCGATTTTCGAGTTAGCATGTCATTAATCGCCCAGTGGGCCGAGAGAATCGCGCTCTCCTGCCACGCAGTATGTTTAGTTATCTGATCGCCGATTGTGTAGTGTCTATTCCCCGCAGGCTGACGCAATGTTTGGAATAATCGTTCCTCTTCTTGCGTAAAGCCGCTGCGACTCTTTTGCCAACGCGCTGAACAGCCAAGCATATGATTCATTCGATGCCAAGCGATGGTAATACCTTTCTCGACCAGATTACGGTAGTTCGGGTGGACCTTTTCACCTTGTCGGATCGCGGTCTCAATGCGCTCTTCCTGTGTAAGCTGAGTAAAATGCATTCCACCGCCATAGTTGTAAGCAGAGAGGATGATTCCTTTCTCTTTATACATTCCATGCGGCGGATACCATATCTGCTCGATAGGTTGATTAGTCCACGAAATCCCGCCAAAGATGTCGTCTTTCTCCCAAAAGCGCTCTTTCGCTTGGAAGGCTGATTTGTAGGCTTCACCCCTGCGCGGATATGCCATCGCTTCTTTGTAGTCTGCCGAAAAATTATTGTCGATGCCTGTCATCAAATGCGTCGGAATACTGTTGAAACAGTAGTCAGCCTCGATTTTATACTTTATGCCTTTATGCTCGTAGACCACCTCTATCCCATCATTCTGCAGCATCACCGAGGTCACCATGACGTTGTAAAACACTTCGTCAGGGAGCTTGCGCAGAAAGCCCTTGATAATCTGATCCATGCCGCCTACTGGCTGGAACAACATGGGGCCTGTTTCACCCTCATTTTGGCCTAGCGCCATGCTGAAGAGATCGGTCTTAAGAAGATCTCTTAATGCGACTGCCTCGAGCGCATGGCCATGCTCCAGAAAACCTCCATGCGAATACCCCCCGCGGATACTGCCTTTGTAGAGCATATCTTCATCGAGATCGCCAATTCGACGCAGCGCCCGCATCAATGCTTCGACCTCCCATTGATCGAAGGGTTGATCTAGTTCGGCATTGGTGAAGTTTTTCGCCATTATCTCTGCCATGAAGCCACGCGCGTTGGTGGTGAATTCGCGATTCTTTATGGGTTTACCATCGAGCATGGCATCGTCTTGAATGTAGGTTTCTTTGTTTTCATTAATGAAAAATTCGAGCTCGACGCCTAGTTCTTTACAGTAATGCAAAACGTTACGGTGTGAACTTGGAATCCGCGCAGGACCAGCGTTGAAATACATATGCGGCTCGTCGTCGAAATCGCAGATCTGAGGATTGCCGACCTCATCGATCAAATCACCGTGGCGCACGGTCATATTGCGACCACCAGCGCGTCCAGCAGCCTCTAACACCACCACGCTATAACCCGCCTTTTTGAGCTCGAGTGCCGCAGTCAAGCCAGCCACGCCCGCACCCAAAACAACCACACTGGGGCGATTCGACGGGTCTGCTGGCGGGATTTTGGGGATATCGACATAGGAGTCAGGAACAATACCGAGAGCGTTACTCGCCTGCAAAACAGCGCCGCTTGCACCTGCTTTAGCAATTAGTCCAAGGATCTCTCGTCTCGACACAAACTTCTTCATAGCGTGTTCCTACTGCTGTTTCTAATAGCCGAACAAAGTGGCCTGATAGCCGCATACTCTAGCGCGATGAGCTCATAAACGGAAGTTGATGAGGGTCATATTTTGTCACTGCCAGCCAATCACCAGAGTATTGATTTAAATCATTTAATTCACTACGCACCGCATGCTCGTCAGACACAGCCGATACGATTCATAAGCTTTCTCAATGGCCTGAATTTGCAAGCATTATGCCAGCACTTAATACGCACAAACAGGCTTGCTAGAGCACTGGAGTTGCACCGTTTTCAGGCAAGCCTTCGCGCGGCACTGTTAAATTGCACATCTAAAGGGCAAGAATGTTAAGCAGGCCAAAATCACTGGGGCTGCGTTATAGTAGTCGAAGGCCTCATTTGAATTGGTGCTATAAAAAACGCAGGAGAAATCCCATAGACCTTTCATTCTTCACATCGATCGGCGGAGAATCGACTCTGTCCAACGCGCACAGTGCGCTGCTACTCGTTTTTATGCTCGCGTGTTTCGAGTCGCTTATAGGAATAGGCCTTTTTGTTTCTGGTGTTTTCCTGCTGGGAGTTGCCTCGTACCTGCTCTCACAGGAACTTATTTCGGGCACCCAACTTGCGATATCCGCGGCTGCAGGTGCAATGCTCGGTGACCATGTGGGCTTTTTCTTTGGCCGCTTTCTAGGACCACGACTCCACCATACACGTCTCTTTATTCGCCATGCGGATCGTATTCTGAAAACAGAAAATATGATCGCTCGGTGGGGAGGAATCGCGGTGCCAATCGGTCGATTCGTGCCCGCGATTCGTAGCATCGTCCCAGCGCTACTTGGGACAAGCGGATTCGCTCCTAATCGCTTTATCTTAATCGATACGCTCTCATGCGCGACATGGGCAGGCGCATTGGTCCTGCTCGCAACTGGAGTCGACAAACTCGTTTAAGCTCTCGGTTTTAGCGCCCGCTGAACCCTGCTTTCTCATCAGACATAAAAAAGCCGAATGACGTTGCTGTCATTCGGCTTTTTCCGATGCCGTATTAAGCGGCGGATGAGTTATTTACTCACGGGTGTATTAGTGACCGCCACTGCTCTGCGCCTTAGCTCCAGGCAAAGCCATCGCAGTAAGCGTAGAGCCTGTCTGCAGAATTATGTATTGGTGCCCATCGTGCACCCATGAACTCATGCCGTAGCTGCTACGACCAGGCGCTTCGATCTGTTCCATGATCTCACCTGTCTCTTTGTTGATCGCGTAAAGCATCGGCGTTCCGTCGCTCGCCGCATCAGAGTAGACCAGCATATTTTTGGTGACGACCATCGGCACGAGTGCACCTGTGCCTGTGTTACCAATATCGATACCCGCAAGCGCCGGATTGTTCTTGATACGATTAGGCGTCTCGCCCGTCGGAATCATCCAAGAATGATCGCCCGTGTTCATATCGATCGCAGTAATACGGCTGTAGGGCGGCTTCCAAAGTGGAATGCCCGCTGGATGACGAGGCGGACGCGAAGTCGCACCCGGTCCAGCGTTTGCCCAGTCGGACAGAGTTACACCAGTTGTGTTCGGGTAGAGCAGATCAGCCTCCTCTCCGGGTATCAGACGAAGCGCAAAACACGCTTTGTGCGAAGACACATAAAGCTTACCTGTCTCAGGGTCGGCAACAGCGGGCGCTGTGATGTTCGCGCCGCCGGCGCCGCCTGGGCAGTTCATCGCAGCAAACTTTCCAGTATCGTTACCCGCGTGAATCGGCGGATTAAACAGAGGACCCATTTGATAGTCTGCCAATGCATCTATCGCTTGTTGACGAATCTCAGGCGTAAAGTCCGCAAGATCATCCACAGTGATACCTTGCATGTCGTAAGGCGCAGGCTTTGTCACATGCGGCTGAGTCGGCGAAAGGACTTCGCCAGGCACAATGGATGGTGGCACGGGCTTGTCGATAATAGGCCACAGTGGTTCACCGGTAATGCGGTTAAAGGCATAAACCCACGCTTGCTTTGTAATCTGAGCAACCGCAGGGACTTTGCCGCGGCCGGGCATATCGAGATCGAGCAGTACAGGCGCAGTGGGATTGTCAAAATTCCAGATTTCATGCTTCACCATCTGGAAATGCCATTTACGCTCGCCGGTGCGGGTATCTAGCGCGATAAGCGCCGCGCCGTAAAGATTATCTCCTGGACGGAAACCACCATAGTAGTCGATCGTCGCGCTGTTAGTTGGGATGTAAACGAGGTTGTTCTCGGGGTCTGCCGACAGCGGCGCCCAAGACGAAACATCACCAGTCCATTCCCATGCATCATTCTCCCATGTCTCATGGCCGTATTCGCCTGGCTTAGGGATGACATTAAACTTCCACTTAAACGCGCCGGTGCGCGCATCGTAACCGAGAATATCACCTGGGACATTCTCTACACGCGACTGGTGGTAGCCCTGCTCTGCGGAGTTACCGACAACAACTGTATCGTTAACAACAATCGGCGGCGATGAAGAGGTGATGTAGCCAGTCTCGAGTGGGAGACCTTCATAGGGATCGTAGGGATGCCCGAGATCGGCAAGCAAGTCGACAACACCTGTCTTTGGAAAGCCGTCGATTGGCACCGGTTGGCCGAAGCCTTCGATTGGCACACCCGTATCAGCGTCGAGTGCTGTCAGGAAGAAACCGGGCGAGACTATATAGACAACGCCGCGGCCGTCAATGCGAGCGTAGCCGACGCCTTTGCCGTAGTCAGCGCGCATTGAGTATTCAGCTCGAGGCGTGTCGGGCTCGCGGTATGACCAGATCGTCTCCCCTGTCTTGGGGTCGATCGCGATGACGTAGCGCTTATTGCCCGCAACGGTGAAAAGCTTGCCGTCGATCAACGAGGGCGTAGAGCGGCCGCTTATCGCTTTGAAGCTCGCGCCATCCCATTCCCAAGCGACCTCGAGGTCGGCAAAGTTTTCTGCCGTAATCTCATCGGCCGGCGAGTAGCGCGTATGCGCGAAATCTCCACCAAGCGTGAACCACTCTTCGGGATTTTGAGCAGCCGCCGTGGCGGAGACACCAAGCGCGATGGCTCCGAGTGTCATACCGCGCAGGATACTGCGGGTCTTCGAATTACTACTTAACAATCGCATAACTCCCTCTCTCTTTAACGAAACTAGACCCCGCGAGGTGCATGGTATTTCACAGGGCTAAACCCGACCAAAGCTACCAAGAATTCAGTCTCAGAACTATGATTAATTGAAACAAGCGAGCCGCGCAGTTCAACGAAAAATCATGTAACTTGTGAACGTCACAGCCAACGACTTGTGCTATAGTCGCGCGCCTTGGGTAAAGCGCCTCGAAATCAAGACGTTAGACGCTTATCCTTCGAAGCAAGAAACACGGCGGGTCGGAGTCTCTCTGAAAGAATAGAGACCTATAATTAATTATTATTTGGATTAAATAATATAATTAAATGACTAATATTAAAGAAAAAGTTATTGTTGGATGGCGAGAATGGCTATCGCTTCCAGGACTAGGCATCGAAGCAATCAAAGCAAAGATTGATACTGGCGCTCGCTCCTCAGCGATTCACGCATACAGCATAGAAACCGAGATCATCGACGGACAAGAATTCGCCATCTTCCAAGTGCATCCGCTGCAAGATGACCTGAGCAATACGATTACCTGCCGCGCCCCTGTTGTCGATCGCCGAATAGTCCGAGATTCGGGAGGCCACGAAGAAGAAAGGCTGTTCATCTCTACTACGGTAGAGTTTATGGGCAAGTGCTGGGAGGCTGAGTTCAGCCTCACTAATAGAGAAAATATGGCATTTAGAATGCTACTTGGACGAACCTCGTTGGTCGGGGGTAGTTTGATTGTCGACCCAGCTCGATCCTTTACTCAAGGCGAAGAACTCGCTGCAAAGAAACCCGCCGCCAGCAAGGAAAGTCAGTTATGAAAATCGCAGTGCTCTCACGCAATCGCAACCTCTATTCCACTCGACGCCTGATCGAGGCCGCAACTGAACGCGGTCATGAGGTACGCGTGCTCGACGCGCTGCGCTGTTACATGAACATTACTTCTCATAGGCCGACGATCCATTATCGAGGCGAAATCCTCGAGGACTTCGATGCGATCATTCCGCGCATCGGCGCATCAGTGACATTCTACGGAACCGCGGTGCTGCGTCAGTTTGAAATGATGGGTGTTTATCCCCTAAACGAGTCAGTCGCAATTTCACGTTCGCGTGACAAACTGAGATCGCTGCAACTTCTCTCGCGTAAAGGTATTGGTCTGCCGATCACCGGTTTTGCAAACAAGCCGGATGACATCCAGGATTTAATCAAGATGGTGGGCGGTGCGCCGCTCGTGATTAAACTGCTGGAAGGGACACAGGGAATCGGCGTAGTACTGGCCGAGACCCGGAAGGCCGCAGAGAGCGTAATCGAATCGTTTCTGGGACTGAAAGTTTCGGTGCTAGTGCAAGAATACATCAAAGAAGCAGGCGGCGCGGACATTCGCTGCCTCGTTGTCGACGGCAAGGTCGTCGCTTCAATGAAGCGACAGGCCAAAGAGGGCGAATTCCGCTCGAATATTCATCGCGGTGGTAGCGCGTCGTTGATACGGATAACGCCAGAAGAGCGCACCACAGCAGTCCGTGCAGCAATGACTATGGGGCTTAATGTGTGCGGTGTAGACATTCTTCGCTCAGCGCATGGCCCGCTGGTAATGGAGGTTAATTCCTCGCCTGGTCTGGAAGGCATTGAAAATGCGACAGGCAAAGACATCGCTGGGCTCATCATTCAGTTTATGGAAAAGAACGCCAAACGCGGCAAAACAAAAACCCGAGGAAAAGGTTAACAATCAATTTATTACGCTTCTATTTTGGAGCTCTCTGAGAAGATAAGAGTGGCACGCAACGGACAGACTAGACAAACAGCAATCAGCATTTTAGGCACAACTATCAAGCCGGGAGAGCGCGCATCAATCGCTCTCCCGGTACCGAGCCTCTACACACATACTGCGCTCGAAATGCCCGTTCAGGTCATCCATGGCAAGAAACCGGGACCCACACTTTTTATCTCAGCAGCCATCCACGGCGACGAGATCAATGGCGTAGAAATCATTCGACGCGTCATGCATCAACGCAATATCGGCAGACTGCGCGGCACGCTCATTGCTATCCCGGTTGTTAACATTTTCGGCTTCATTAACCAGAGCCGCTACCTACCCGATCGACGCGACCTCAATCGCTCATTCCCAGGCTCTGAATCAGGTTCGTTGGCAGGTCGGATCGCCAACCTGTTCCTCAATGAGATCGTGTCACGCTGCACGCATGGTATCGACCTGCACACGGGTGCTGTACACCGAGAGAATTTCCCCCACATCCGAGCCGTGCTCGACGACGATGAAACGAAGCGTATGGCGAGCGCCTTCATACCACCAGTGATTCTGAATACGCAGATAGTCGAAGGTTCACTCCGCCAGGAGGCTGAGAGACTCGGCGTGAGCGTTATAGTTTATGAAGCCGGCGAGGCACTTCGCTTTAATGAGGTTGCGATCCGCGCAGGCGTGCGAGGAGTGGATTCGGTGATGCGCGAAATTGGCATGCTGCCGAAGAAAAAAGCGCGCAAGAATGATCCGATCCCCGTTGTCGCGACCGACTCGTCGTGGATTCGTGCGCCGCACAGCGGCATCTTACGTATGATCAAGCCACTGGGTGCGCGCGTCTCGAAGAATGAGGTTTTGGGCATCATTTCTGATCCTTTTGGCGATCTGGAACACAAGGCGATAGCGCCGTTTAGCGGCATAATAATCGGCAAGACAAATCTACCCTTAGTCAACGAGGGCGAGGCGCTGTTCCACGTTGCACGTTTTGAGAGCACCAGCGCGGCTGCGAGTCAAATCGAAGAGTTTCAGGCAGAAATGGACCCTCTCACTGATGATGCGTCGGTGAATGAACCTGCAATCACATAGGCAAGCGGTTTAGACCAGAGGTTTGTGCATAACGAATGCGTCCACAAAACCTAACACCGGATGCTCAAAGGCAAGCGGCAGGACGCCGACAGTCGCAAAACCGAGTTTGCTCCAAAGCGCCACGGCAGCCACGTTACTGCTAGCAACAAAATTGAACTGCATGGCACGATAGCCAAGCCGTTTCGCAAGCGTTTGCGAATGCAGGCACATTTCTCTCGCCACTCCCCTTCCTCGCGCTTCATCGGCAACCATATAACCGCAGTTGCACACGTGGCTGCCAGGGCCAGAATTATTTGTCTTAATGTAGTAGCTGCCTACAATTCGACCCTCAATTTCAGCAACGAAAGTTGTGCGCGGCTGTTCTAGCCACAGCGAGAACGCTGACTCTTTGTTGATATCACGAGCATACGCATAGGTTTCTCCCGCTCGTGCGATAGCCTCAAAAAACAACCAGATCGACTCGAAGTCGTGAGAAGTAGCTTTGCGGATACTGATGATGCTGTTGCTAGTCTCTGTAGGCATAGAAGGCTCGCGCCGCCTTATAGAGGCTGTGAACGTCGATCTTCGAACTCACTGCATACGGGGTGTGTATGGATAACAGTGGCACGCCGAAATCAATCACTTCGATATTCTGACTCGAAAATTCGCCGCCGATGGTCCCGCCACCAGCGCTGCCCACCTTGTAAGTCGCGGTTTGCCAAGGGATCTGGTTGTTATCGAGCAGCGCACGCGTCCATGCCATGAATTCACTGTTAGCCGTGTTGCCCTGCCCGTAGAGTTTGAGATTCACGCCATAGCCAAGCTTTGGCGCGTTACCTAACTCCCATGCTCCCGGATTCATCGGGTTTACACCCGGGTTCACATCGATCGATATGAATTTGGTTGCGCGTAAGGCTTGCCTAAATAAAGGCTCGCGATAAGCACTGCCGAGTTCGATATAAAGCAGCCGCGACAGCAGGTCGGCAAAATAATCAGAGCCCGCGCCCGTATTATTTCTGTTCCCAACCTCTTCGTTGTCTACTAGGTAGGCAACCGTTGTTGTTTGCGGGCGGTCTACCGCAGCGATCGCCCTCAGTGTTGCGTAGCCAGCGAGGCGGTCATCTTGTCCGTAGGCTGCGACGAGACCGCGGTCAAAGCCCATATCTCGCGGTGCTCCGGCAGGCACGAGCGAAAGCTCAGCAGACACCAGATCCGCTTTACTAATCCCGTATTCGGCGGCAAGGAACGCGAGCACTTGATCACCCACACCCCCGCCTTCTTGTGTGTCGGGTATATGCGCTATTACCGGATCCATATCCTCTGGCCCTAAGAATTCGCTCAAAGTCTTAGAACTCCGCGATCGATCAACGTGCGGTGAGAGTTCGGGAATCATGAAAATTGGATCGCTTGGATCTAAACCGATTTCGATTGTTACGGATGTGCCATCTTTTTTATCAACGCGCCCCATCAACGCGAGCGGCAGGTTTGTCCACTGGTGAAACTTTATTCCCCCGTGATAATTGGTTTGGAAAAGGGCAAATTCGCTATTTTCGTAGAGTGGGCGACCTTTGAGTTCGAGACGCGGAGAATCGATATGTGCACCGACAACATGAAAGCCTTCCTGTAGCCCATTCTCACCGATCACCAACAGCGTAATTGTCCGGTCTCGATTGACCTCATAATGCTTCCCACCGGGAACCAGACGCGTAGTAGGCATAAGTTCGGAGAAACCATTTTCCTCGGCAAAGGCCACCGCCTCGGTCACGAAGCTAAGCTCGGTACGCGCCTTAGCAATGAAGTCCTTGTAATCCTCGGCGAAGGCGAACACCTCTGCCCGCTCGTTTGCAGTAATCCCTACCCAGCTAGACTCACAGTCCAAACGATCACTACAGGTCTCCTGTGCAACTGCTACCGGTGTGGAAAGCGCACTCATCGCAAGACCTGTGCCAAGCGCAGCGAACACCGCTCCCCTTTTTGCTGAGCGGATGGCTTGTAGCAAAGAATTGCTGGCGATATTGATAGGCATAGATGTGACTCCAACGCGCCGTTTCGCGGCGCCGATAGTTAATTACAAAGACTGAAGGCTATTACGGCGCAGGGTACTGAGCAAGGCAGTCATTAAATGTGGCGGCGTCAATATTCCCCCCTGACAGCACAGCACACGACGTTGCCCCCGGCATTGGGCGTATGTGACCGGCTAATAGCGCCGCGAGTCCTACCGCGCCACCCGGCTCGACTACCAACTTAAGATAACGAAACGCGAAGCTTATAGCATGCGCTACCTCGTCTTCAGATACGCTGATAAATCGATCGACTAGCTTGCTGTTAACCGCCCAGGTCAGAACGCCAGGCTGAGTAGCCATGAGGCTGTCGCAACGCGTAGCAGTTTGAGGATCGATGCGAACACGCTCTCCTGCTGCCGCTGATTTTACGTGGTCATCATACGCAAAAGGCTCAACGCCAATAACTCGGCATTCCGGCGCTAGGCCGCGCACCGCGGTTGCAACGCCAGACATAAGGCCGCCCCCACCAACTGGGCTTAGCACTAAGTCGGGTTCCCAGCCGCGCTCGCGCAGCTGTTGAACCATCTCTAAGGCGCAAGTTCCCTGACCTGCCATAACCGCAACATCATCGAAGGCAGGAACAAGCACCGCGCCCGAATAATCGGCAATCTCGGCGGCGATTTCTTCTCGAGATTCGGTTTTGCGGTCGTAAGCACGCACTGCAGCGCCGAGCGCCTCGGTACCTTCACGCTTGATCAACGGCGCGTCGGTTGGCATGACTATGGTTGCCTTCATTCCCAAAAGACGCGCGGCATAAGCTATTCCCTGCGCATGATTGCCCGAAGAGAACGCAACGACACCGCGTGCGCGCTCCTCTGCAGTTAATTGAACCAGACGGTTATAGGCGCCACGAAATTTAAAAGCGCCCACATGCTGTAGATTTTCAGCCTTCAGAAAAACTCGCGCACCGAGTCTTCGATCTAACTCGGGGCTCGTAAGCAAGGGCGTTCGCACTGCAACGCCTTCGAGGCGTGATGCAGCGTCGATGATATCTTGTAGGGTGATGGGCACTCGATCGTCTCCTCTCGAGGCGTCTGAAGGCGCCTCAGGTCAGATGCCTCTTGGTAGAGGAAGGCTTTTTATTCAGGTCTCTATTCTTGGCGATGCGCCGCTTACGTGCAACTTGTTGGGCAGTGAGATTTTCTTCGGATTTCACAAACGGATTATCGCCGCTGCGCAGCTCGATTCTAACCGGCGTACCTTCAAGCTTAAGCACCTTGCGAAACGTCTTTTCAAGGTAGCGCGTATAGTTGCCAGGAACCTTATCGGTCTGCTTGCCATGAATAACGATGATAGGCGGATTCTGACCGCCGGCGTGCGCGTATCTCAGTTTAATGCGGCGACCGTTGATAATGGGCGGCGCATGATCTACCACCGCATCTTGCAGTATCTGAGTCAGAACGTTGGTCGTAAGCTGTTTGCGCGCAGAGTCGTAGGCACGGTGGATCGATTCGTACAAATCGCCGACGCCGGTGCCAAATAACGCCGAGATAAAGTGAATTTTGGCAAAATTAACAAAGGTAAAACGCCGCTGAATATCCGATTTAACCTTCTCCTTTGCCTCATGTTCCATGCCATCCCATTTGTTTAATGCGATAACCAATGCTCGGCCGGTATCAATAACGTAGCCTAATAAATGTAGATCTTGTTCGACAATGCCTGTTCGTGCATCCACTACGAGCACGACCACGTTAGCATCCTGTATCGACTGCAGCGATTTTACTACCGAAAACTTTTCAACTGTCTCGCGCGTGCGCCCGCGTTTACGAATACCAGCAGTATCGATCAGCGTGTAACGCTGTCCCCTGCGTTCAAAGGGAATGTAGATACTGTCTCGCGTAGTACCGGGTTGGTCGTACACGACTACACGGTCCTCGCCGAGCATTCGATTCACAAGTGTCGATTTCCCAACGTTAGGGCGTCCGGCTATAGCGATTTTAATACCAGTAACCGCAACATCGTCGATGTCGAATTCGCTCTCGGATTCTTCCTTTTTAGCGATCTCTGCAAAATCTTCGAGCACGCTAAGTAGCAGCGACTTCACTCCGCGACCCTGCGTCGCGGTGATAGGGTACACATCGGTAAAACCAAGGCTATAGAAATCGGCAAGCGCGATATCCGGATCCAATCCGTCTATTTTATTGGCAACGAGATACGTGTGTTTCTCTCGTTTACGCAGGTAATCCAAAATACCGTGATCGTCTGGCATCAGGCCATCTTTCGCATCGACTAAAAATAAAACGATGTTGGCCTCGGCGATAGCCTGCAGCGACTGCGCAGCCATCTCTAAATCGATTCCCTCTTCATCGCCACTAATACCGCCGGTATCGATAGCGATGAACGACTGCCCCTCAATTTCACCTTCACCGTATTTACGATCGCGCGTGAGCCCCGGAAAATTGGCTACAATCGCCTCGCGCGACTTAGTAAGCCGATTGAACAGCGTCGATTTACCAACGTTCGGGCGGCCAACGAGTGCGATAACAGGTTTCATGAATGTCCCAATGGAGCAGTAATCGGTCTAGTGAAAAGGGTTGTTTAGGGAAAGTCAGCACGGGGTTAAAACCCGCGAGGCTTGCGGCTACTCTGGCCTGTAGGCGGTAAGCTTACCGCTATTGCCGTACACGTAAAGCAGGCCGGCGCCGCTCACCATCGCCGCACGAACCCCATCACTATCGGCACGGGTTCGACCGACAATTCGCCCATCGATTTGCGAGAGTAGATGCACATAGCCCTCGAAGTCGGTCACTGCCACATAGTTGCCTACTGCGCGCGGCGCCGAGACGCTTCGAAATTTGAGATCGCTATTCTCCCAGACTACATCCTCGCTGTTGTCTCGAACAGCAGTGATCACCCCTTCGTCGTCGACGTAATAAAGATTGCCGAAACCGCGCTCGATTCCGTGAAAGCTCGACGCTTCACGACCCCAAACGATGCGACCAGTGTTCACGTCGAGTGCCATGAGATTACCTTGATAGCTCGACGCGAGAACCCTGGATCCATCGACAAGAAGCTGACCATCAATATCTATCACGCGATCGATATCATATTGACCCTCGGGCACAGCGACGCGCTCTTCCCAACTCCACACACCGTCACTCGCCTCAACTGCAACGAGGGTTCCGTTACTAAATCCAGCAAGCACTTTGCCACCGGTCGCGAATACAGGACTGCTCGTACCGCGAAGAGTAAGCGCTGGCAGAGTTGTCTCATACGTCCAGCGCTGTTCGCCGGTAGTCGCTTCTAGTGCAACGAGTTTTTCGTCGACGGTCTGGACAACGACGACATCACCGTTAGTCTTAGGTGCAGACAGCACCTCGCTCGATACAGCCATCGCCCAAAGGACCGTGCCTGAGTCTTGGTCTAAAGCAACAACTTCCGCCGCTTCGGTGCCTACTAAGACAAGGCCATATCCTGCGCCCACACCGCCTGTGATTGGATCTTCTAAACGCTCACGCCAGAGCAAGGTTCCGTCGTTTGACGAAAACGCTGCGACCGTCCCATCTGCGCTTGCTACGAACAGTCGCTCACCGTCAATGACGGGCGTGATGAGGTTAAATATTTTCCCCTGACCGTTCCCAATCTTGGCATCCCATTCCCGCTTAATCGTCACTTCGACATCGATTTTAGTGAGCTCTGTGGGCGGGTTAACCTCGTCATCGCCAAACCAAGTCGATGGATTCAGTCTGCCGACATCAAAGCCAGCACAATTCGTGAGCGACGCCGAGAGTAGCAACAACACTAACCCGCGGACGGCCAATCGGTGGTACGAGTTTCGTTGGCCAGATGTCAGATTAGGCTTCATTAAGATCATAGTTGTCTACTTGGCTGCACTACTTATAATTAACTTTCGACCCGCGCGAGGTCGTCGAGTTTCATTCGCAGCGAATCGCTTAACGAACCCGCTTCTTGTGCCGCAAGATAAGCATCACGCGCATCCGCCCGCCGGCCAAGCGCGAGATAGATATCGCCTCTGAGTTCAGAGTAGCCAGCCTCGAATGACTGAGGCGCAACACTATTAACGAGCGCTAAAGCACGCTCAGCATCGCCTCTCGCGAGGATTACCCTGCCCAGCCTTAGATTAGCAGTGAGTAACAGGCCCGTATCGGTCTTGGCCAAAAAACCCTTGCCGTGGTTATCGATAATCCACTGAAGAGAGGCCTCTGCCGCTTCAAGATCGTTGCTCGCGACTTGTTGAGACGCAGCGAAAAGCGCACCAAACGAGGCGTAGGTTGATTGCGCGTAATTATCGCGGAGCTGTTCGCTCAAAGAGATGATGCGATCTGCATCCTCCGCTGCGACCTGTTGGCCCGGATCAACGAGGGTTAGCTCGAGTATTTCCTCGTACAGATCCGATGCGGCGCCTTGTTTAGCCAGCTGCTGACCTTCCCAAAAATTCCAACCTCCGAAGCCCGCCGCAACTATAACGACGGCTGCAACGAGTTGCTTTCCGTTCTCTTCCCACCACTTTTTGAGGGTCTCGAGGGTTTCTTCCTCAGCCGCGTTAATCGCCACGACGGTCTCCTTTCTATTTATTTCGTTGTTATGCGGCGCCTTTTTGATAGGTGCTATCGATAAATGCTACCGATAGATCCTACCGATAGATCCTACCGATAGGCTCTATCGCAAAGTCTTACCGCTCAATCTGTTCGAGTTGCTTAACCCGTTATTCTAACTTGAATTCCCTTTAGGAACACTGCACTTTTTAAGGTTAGGCTTCTAAAAGTCTATGGGCAATCTGGGCGGGCGCTTCTTCAAGCTTAAGCGTGACCTCCTCTCCCTCGTCTTTTAGTTCACGCAGTCTCACTACGCCTTGACTGAGCCCCTCAGGGTCGAGGAGTACTGCGTAGCGAGCACCAAGGCTGAAGGCGCGTTTGAGCTGACTTGCAGGCTTACCGCCTCCACAGTGACTGATAATCTTATTCTCAGGCATCTCGCTGCGAAGCGCTGCTGCGAGCGACTGAGCCTCCTTGGCAAGGCCATTTGGCACGACAATGTAGAGGCTTGTGGGGACCTGCTGCGGGACTTTATCGAGTGTTTCGAGCATTAATACTAGCCTTTCAGCCCCCATGGCAAATCCCGCAGCGACCGTCGGCTTTCCACCGAGCTGCTCGACAAGTCCGTCATAGCGTCCCCCGCCACACACAGTTCCTTGCGCACCAAGTGAGTCTGTCACCCACTCGAAGACACAGTTGTTATAGTAATCAAGGCCGCGAACCAAGCGCGGGTTCACCACAAAAGCCACGCCAGCATTATTCAGCAGCGCCTTGAGTTCCTCGAAATGCAACCGGCTTTCCTCGCTAACGTAGTCGGCGAGCACCGGTGCTTCCGCCAAGAGCGCTTGCATGTCGGGATTTTTGCTGTCGAGAATGCGCAGCGGATTACTGTAGAGCCGATTGCGCGCGTCGTCATCGAGGCGTTCGCTATGCCCCTCTAAGTAGGCGGTGAGCGCGGCGCCAAAAGCCTTGCGCTCTGCCGAGGCGCCAATATTATTGATCTGCAGAACGAGCGCCTCAGCAATATCGAGTTCACGCCACAGGTCTGCTGACAGCTGAATAAGCTCTGCGTCGATATCTGGCCCGGACATTCCAAACGCTTCGACGCCAAACTGTTGGAATTGCCGATAACGCCCCTTCTGTGGGCGCTCATGCCTAAACATGGGGCCCTGATACCAAAGTCTCTGCTGTTGATTATAGAGAAGCCCGTGTTGGTCTGCCGCGCGCACACAGCCCGCGGTACCCTCTGGTCGAAGGCTAAGGTTGTCGCCGTTGCGATCGTCAAAGCTATACATCTCTTTTTCGACAATATCGGTGACCTCACCAATGGAACGCTTGAAAAGCTGAGTCTGCTCTAGGACTGGAAACCTAATCTCCTGATAACCAAACCGATTTACGACACGATGAAACGCGGCTTCGAGCGCTTGCCAGGTTGGAGTTTGTGCAGGCAAGATATCGTTCATGCCGCGAATTGCTTGGAGTTTTGCCATGGTGATATGTAGTAACCTGAGTCGTTTGCAGAACCTAGTTGATTAGGTCTTCGAATGATTTGGACGCGCCTAATTCGACGCGATAAGGTCTTTTTTTAGCGCAACGCGCGCTCTCACCATCGCCTCCAAGTCGTCGACAAGCGTAGCATTCTGGATTTTCTTGGAGGGAATCCCTTCGACATAGGCGAGGTTGTTGGGGCTTGCGCCGGTTAAGCCGATTTCGGCGACCTTCGCCTCTCCCGGCCCGTTAACGATGCAACCGATCACAGCAACGTCGATGGGTGTAGTGATGTCTTCGAGTCGCGATTCAAGTTCATTCACTACAGAGATAACATCGAAGTTCTGGCGCGAACAACTCGGACAGGCTACTAAGTTTACCCCCTTGTGACGCAGGCCGAGGCTTTTAAGGATATCAAAACCGACTTTGACTTCTTCGACAGGATCGGCGGCTAGTGAAATCCTGATCGTGTCTCCAATGCCTTCCATAAGCAATGCCCCAAGCCCGATAGCCGACTTAACCGTGCCCGAACGCAGTCCCCCCGCTTCAGTAATGCCAAGGTGAAGAGGCTGATCAATCTGCGACGCAAGTTGTCGATAGGCAGTAAGCGTCATGAAAATTTCAGACGCCTTTAAACTGATCTTGAAATTTTGAAAATCCAATTTGTCGAGAATATCGATCTGCGTCAACGCAGATTCAACCATCGCCTCGGCATTGGGCTCCTTGTATTTTCGCAAAAGAGTCTTGCCCAAGGAACCAGCATTGACGCCAATGCGTAGCGGTATGCCTTTGTCTTTAGCGCTGTCGACTACCGCGCGAATACGCTTTTCACTGCCGATATTGCCTGGATTTATACGCAGACAGTCAACCCCTGACTCTAATACCTCAAGTGCTATCAAATGATCGAAATGGATGTCAGCGACAAGTGGCACGGCTACTTTGGATCGGATCTCTTTAAATGCAGCAGCTGCATCCATGCTCGGCACCGAAACACGCACGATATCCACGCCCGCGTTTACTAGCCTCTGTATTTGCGAGAGCGTCGCATCAACATCGCAGGTCTCAGTGTTGGTCATACTCTGAACGCTAATCGGAGCGCCACCGCCTACCGCGACATTACCAACCATAATCTGGCGTGTCTTACGACGTGTAATTGGATTCTGAGAATTCATGGTTCGGGACTCGATTGCTAAGCTATTTATTTAGTGAAGGTGCTTGTGTAACGTATTCAATTAACGTACTCAATTAACATGTCGTATCGATATTACTTTACTGAGTTTATTTCACTGACTGGTTATCCATTTATAAACCATAGGATCACAAAGAGGACGACTGACACGAACAGTGAAAGGCTAAGCCAGCGCTGATTACGATCGGCGCGCGTGAGTCTGCTCCTAGGCACAGACTCGGCCTCTTTCTCCTTTTTCGCGATTTCCACCAAGCCTTCGAATAAAGTCATAAGCGGCTCTGTCTGCATCTCGAGCAGCAGGCAATAATTTCTAACATAGCCTCGCGCGAAAACGACACCCGGGAGCTTGTCGTAGGCATCCTCTTCGATTGCACGTAGGTAGTGCCGCGTGATATGGAGTTTATCAGCGATATCCTCCTCATCGAACCCTTGCCTTAAGCGCTCAGCTCGAAGTCGAGCGCCGGGCGAACTCAGGTCCACCTCGGCCGCGTTCGGTTCCGCGTCCTCTCCAACATCAGTCAAATCGTCATTCATAGTCTTTATCGACCTTTTTTTAAACGAGCCCCAAAGCACCCTTAAACTAGAATTGGGTCCGAGACTCGCAAAGTGGCGGAGTTCGCCTGCCTCGATAGACGAGGCTGTTTATTTAGTGATTTGTCGCTGAACTTCTCGAGTCGAGTTGGCGCTGCCATACCGCCGCTGCTTTGTGATCACCAGACGCAGCCGCGAGATCTCGACCTGCTCGCAGCGCCCTTTTGCTATGTGCGCCAGACTCAGCGACACCAGCGCTAGTTCTTGCATTTAAATAACGTTCGAACCAGACGCGAGCCTCAACCCATTTTTCTTGCCGAATACCAAGGATACCTAGCTCGAGCGGCGACTGCACTAACGATGCGTTAAGCTGAGTCGCACGCAGAAACGCCGCTCGAGCGCCCTCAGAGTCCTGCAATACGAGTAACGTGAGACCTAGGTTTTCATACGCCTTCGCTCGTCCCGCGTAGCTAGCATCGGAGACTACTTGGCGTAAATGTCGCTGTGCCTCAACATATCGCGCGCGCTCAAATAAGAATGCCGCATAGTTATTTCGAATACGTGATGCCTGCGAGCGATCCCGCAGCGCACGGGTGAAAAACTCTTCGGCGAGACTATGATCTCCTTCGCGCTGCGAAATAAGCGCGAGCACCTCAAGGCTCTCCGCAGCGTGGCTATCGATCGCCAATGCGTTATTTGCATTGCGACGCGCTGACGCTAGATCCCCGCTTTCTAGATGCGCGAGCGCGAGACGTGAATAGTCAATCACGGCTTGTTTTTCTGAGGCTTCGGGCTCGAATCCGCCTGTGGTTGTCGTCACACAGGAGACAAACGAACCTAAAAACACCCCCGCAAGCATTAACCGCAAAGCGGCACGCCTATGAGGGTCACACACACTTAATCCCAAGGCAGTAATGAAGGCATTCGACTGCGGAGTCTGCATAGCGTTACCTTCTTTCTCGTCATTAAGCCAACTCTGTTGCGCGCGCCGGATCTGATGAAGCAGCAATGATGTTTTCCGCGCGCTTCGCAATATGACGGCTACTGCGCTTAGTCTGATCCGCCACGTCGCCAACAAGCTGGCCACACGCCGCACCAATATCATCGGCTCGAGTGGTGCGTACGGTGACGGTATAACCTGCCTGCTGCAAAATTTGCCTAAAATTAGTAATCGATGTGCTGCTAGGCCGACGGTAGTCGCTCATGGAAAACGGGTTAAACGGAATAATGTTAATCTTGCAGGGAAAATCACGAAGAAGCTCGGCGAGTTCGCGGGCATGCTGCCGATGATCATTGACACCAGCAATGAGCGTATATTCTATGACCGGAACACGCTTGTCGTTCAAGCTCGCCATATAGCCTTTAACAGAATTCAGCAGCATCGCGATAGGGTATTTTTTATTTATGGGTACCAACTGGCTGCGGAGCTGATCGTTTGGCGCGTGGAGGGAAACAGCAATAGACGCGTCAGTGAAGTCTTTAAGCCTGTCGATTGCCGGTACGACACCAGAGGTACTGATCGTTACCTTACGCTTGGAAAGTCCGTAAGCGCAATCTTCCATCATCAGTGAGAGCGCATCCATAACTGGTTCGAAGTTCAGCAGCGGTTCGCCCATACCCATCATAACCACGTTACTAACTGGTCGTTCTGCTAGGCCGTCGAAACCACCGAGTCGCTTGTTCGCCCACCACAGCTGGCCTATTATCTCTGCGACCGTTAAATTGCTATTAAAGCCTTGCTTACCCGTGGCACAGAACGAACAGTCGAGCGTACAGCCTGCCTGCGATGAAATACATAGCGTGCCGCGACCTGACTCTGGGATGTAAACCATTTCGACACGACTGCCGCTGGCCACTTCCATAATCCACTTATACGAGCCGTCTTCAGATGCATAGTCTTCGACGATTTTGGGGAGGAGGATCTCAGCCTCCGCGGAAAGTCGATCACGAAGAGGTTTACTGATATCCGTCATGGCTTGGATATCGATGACACCGCGCTGATGGATCCATTTCAGGACTTGTGCGGCGCGAAAGGGCTTCTCGCCAAGAGAATGGAAGTAGTCGCGCAGCTGAGCGAGGCTCATTCCTGCCAGATTAGGTTTGGCTGCCAGCGTCATGACGAATCAGTCTCCTAGCAGTACCCGCAGAGCGGGCCCACCGCGCAATAACCGCGCCAGCAAAGAAGCTGGCGCAGGTGTTAGCTGTTTATGAACAGATCTCTTCGTCTTTGAAGAAATAGCTCACTTCGCGTTGTGCTGACTCAACTGAGTCCGAACCATGTACCGCGTTCGCATCAATTGAGACCGCAAAATCTGCGCGAATCGTTCCTGCCGCTGCTTCGGCGGGATTAGTTGCTCCCATAAGCTCACGGTTCTTCAGAACAGCACCCTCGCCTTCGAGGACTTGAACCATCACGGGGCCAGACGTCATGAATGCGATGAGATCGCCAAAAAAGCCGCGCTCGCGGTGTTCTGCGTAAAAGCCGCCAGCCAGCTCGTCATCGAGACGGAGCATTTTAGAGGCAACAATCTTGAGGCCTGCCTTTTCAAAACGGCTGTAGATTTCACCAATGACGTTCTTTGCTACGGCATCGGGCTTAATGATAGAAAGTGTGCGTTCAATCGCCATTGTGACTCCAAACTTAGCTAGAAGAGCCAGACTTTTTGGCTCATGTAATTTAAAGAGCACGTATTATACGCACATTTGCTCAATTCTTATACGATTATTGCGCAATTCACAACCGATTAGTCGGCTGCCTCTTCGATCCATGCTGCCTGAATGGCCTCGAGGATCTTCTCCCCGCTTCGCTCAGGGTCATCACTAAAGTCCTCTAATTCGCAAACCCAACGATGAAGATCAGTAAAGCGCACGTATTGCGGATCGACATCAGGGTGTTGATCGAATAGACCCATTGCTATTTCACTGACATCTGTCCAGCGTAAACTCATAAGGTTATCTCCGAAAATAGGCTGAAAGTCGCTCGCTAGTGAACCTCAGACACCATGTTGATGGTGTACTTGGGGATTTCGATAACCAAGTCTTCGCTCCCGACTTTCGCCTGACAGCTGAGCCGTGATTCTGGCTCCAGACCCCAAGCCTTGTCGAGATAATCCTCTTCGTTCTCCTCGGCATCTTCGAGGGAATCGAAGCCTTCGCGTACAATTACATGGCACGTCGTGCACGCACAGGATTTCTCACAGGCGTGTTCAATAGACAGCTTATTCGCGAGCGCAACATTGAGAATCGTCTCATTCGACTCAGCGTCAATAACCGCTCCCTCAGGGCAAATTGTTTCGTGCGGCAAAAAGGTAATTTTAGGCATAACGCCTCTCCTCTGTTTGTTCGTCTTAGTAGCAACTGCCGATGAAGTAGCGTACTGCTGATTAATTAACGCGTCGGCCGCCCGGCTTTCGCGCTACGGCCTATATAGATTCGCCCTTTAGTGCCTGGGAAATATGCGCGTCCATGCGTCTCGCAGCGAAATCCCCACTTACCCGATTCAGCGCGGCAGTGAGATCGCTAACCTCTGCACTGGATCCATTCTCGAGTGCTGCGATTAGCGCAGCGACACCTTCGTTTATCCTCTGCTCTTCGCCTTCTTCTAACAGCTGAGGGTCGGCAATGACTGCCGCGGCGACCGCATCGATCAACTGCATTGCATCGACTTTTGCTTCCTGCAGCGATCTCAACTCCATATCTGCTCGCGCATTCTCCTGCGAAGCCTGCAATATGCTCTCGATCGTCTCTGCTTCGAGACCAAAGCTTGGTTTGACCTGTATTTCGGATTTAACGCCCGTCAATGTCTCTTCTGCGCTAACACTCAATAGCCCGTCGGCGTCTACTTGAAAAGTCACCCTGATCTTTGCTGCCCCAGCAACCATGCTCGGAATCCCCCGCAGGGTAAAACGGGCAAGCGAACGGCAGTCGGCGACGGCCTCGCGTTCGCCCTGCAATACGTGAAGCGCCATAGCAGTTTGACCGTCTTTAAACGTTGTGAACTCCTGTGCGCGAGAGACCGGGATTGTCGTGTTACGCGGGATGATTTTTTCTACCAACTCACCCATGGTCTCAATGCCTAACGAAAGCGGAGTCACGTCGAGTAAGAGAAAATCGGAATCGGATTTATTGCCGATGAGAACATCCGCTTGAATACCCGCACCGACGGCGACTACTTTGTCGGGATCAATACTTGTTAACGGCTCGCGTCCAAAGAATTCCGCTACTGCGGCACGCACAAGCGGCATTCGCGTAGATCCACCGACTAGGACCACATTATCAATTTCATCGAGCTCCAATCCCGCGTCACGAAGAGAGCGACGGCAAATCATCATTGCGCGGCTAAGGGGCTCCTTAGCAATCTCGGCAAACTGCTCCCGAGACACAGAGCCTTGGTAATCTCCCATAGTGAATTCGACTTCTTCGACGTCACTCAGCTGATGCTTTAACTCATTGGCTAGCTGCAGCGCCTCTCCTTCGGCAACTGCCGACTCGCCACTTTGTGAAATCAGCCATGCCGCCAACAATCGATCGAAGTCATCACCCCCTAAGTTGGTATCGCCCCCCGTCGACAACACCTCGAATACCCCCCGTGTGAGACTCAGCAGAGACACATCAAACGTGCCACCGCCAAGATCGAAGACAACAATATTGCCTTGGTCCGCGCTGTCCAGACCATAGGCTACTGCGGCAGCAGTGGGCTCGTTTAGCAGTCGCAGAACATTGATGCCGGCGAGTTCAGCGGCCTCTTTCGTTTGCTGACGCTGGGCATCATTAAAATAGGCAGGGACAGTAATAACTGCCCCTTCGAGTTCCCCTTTCAAAGCACTTTCGGCACGCGCTTTTAACGCAGACAAAATATCTGAAGAAACCGCAACAGGATCTTTACTGCCGGCGTGGGTTAAAACGGCTGGCGCGGTATCCTCTCTGGTCGCATCAAATTCATAGGGTAAATAGTGGCCGAGTTGTCGTAGTTCGGTGAGTCCCTTCCCCAGCATGCGCTTTACCGAGACGAGAGTATTCTTCGGATCAGTGAGTGCAAACGCTTTTGCTTTTCTACCCACAGAAATGAGGCCGTCGCTGCCATAGTGAACAATAGAGGGTAGAAGATGCTCGCCACCCTCATCGGGTAGCGTCTCGACTTTAAGCCCACAGCGAGCCGCGACAAGCGAATTCGTCGTGCCGAGGTCTATACCCACCGCTAGCCTATGCTTCGGTCTTGCGGGCTTACCGCCTGGCTCTTGTATCTGTAGTAATGCCATAACTCGTCACGAAGAGGCAGCGTCTAAAGAATACTTAACAACTTGATAGCTAAGAAACTCAATATCCGAGACGCTTTTCTTCGCTCACCTCTATCTCTTGAAATAATTTGTGCAAAAACTGCAGTTCGTGGAACACGCGTTTTGCGCTGGACAGATCGTCCGCCTCCAGATTGGCGACAAAGCGCTGTTCTCGCGTCTCGATTCTACTTTGGATATCACGCTTAATTGGCAAAAGGACAGCAAGTCCCGCCTCGCCCGCTGGCGCCTCGGCTACTTTTTCTCTCAACTCCATCTGTTCCATCAGAACAGCCATATCAAGATCGTCCTGCGAAACACCCTCTACGTCGACACCTTGCAGCGTAAGAAGATAGCCCGCTCTGGCAAGAGGTGACTTAAGTGTTGCATAAGCATCGTTCAGGAGACTGCTCTTTTGCACGGCCAATAATTTTGCCTGCTCGTCGTCAGCGGCAACCTTGTCGGGATGGTTTTCTTTTTGGAGCGCGCGAAAATTGGCTGCGAGCGCATTCTTATCAATTGCGAAGCGACGCTCGAGAGAAAAGAGGGAGAAGTAGTCTTCGGGGACTTGCATGATCCTTTGCCTTGTAAAGTGGCTGCTGAGATTTGGCACTGACGTCTCACCAGCCAAGCTAGCAATGAAGCCAAACGATGTCGGTTCGTTTGTTGTCGTAGCGCAGTGCTACTAGGGCATCTGAGTCTGCCGACGAAAATCCTAATCGGCGGCGAAGGAACTCAGACGCTAAAACTCTCGCCGCAGCCACATTCGCCCTTGGCATTAGGATTAGTGAATTCGAATCCTTCGTTGACGCCCTGTTTAACGAAATCCATTTCAGTTCCGTCGATATACAACAAGCTTTTGGGATCCACGACCACTTTAACGCCGGACTGCTCGAATACTTGATCACCCACTTCAAGCTTGTCGACGAATTCGAGCACATACGCCATGCCTGAACATCCCGTGGTCTTCACACCCACTCGAATTCCGATGCCATGGCCGCGCGCGTTCATCTGTTCGGCTACATGCGCAGCTGCCGCAGGAGTAATAGTAATCGCCATGGCAACTATGCGCCGCGCTTCGCTTTGACGTCTGCGATCGCTGCTTTAATCGCATCTTCGGCGAGCACTGAGCAGTGAATCTTCACTGGCGGAAGCCCCAACTCCTCGGCGATATCTGAATTTTTAATCGCCGTTGCTTCGTCTAGCGAGCGCCCTTTCACCCACTCTGTTAATAGAGAACTAGACGCGATAGCAGAACCACAGCCGTACGTTTTAAATTTCGCATCTTCGATCACACCATCGGCATTCACTTTGATCTGAAGACGCATCACGTCACCGCACGCTGGGGCACCAACCATACCGGTGCCCACGTTGAGATCGGTATCATCCATCTTTCCAACGTTGCGTGGATTTTCATAGTGATCGATTACTTTATCTGAATAAGCCATTACAGACTCCTCGTTAAAAATTAATTAGTGTGCCGCCCACTGAATCTTGCTTATATCGACGCCATCCTTATACATATCCCAAAGTGGCGACAGATCCCGAAGCTTGCCAACAGCTTCTTTGACTTTTTCGATTGCGTAGTCGATTTCTTCTTCGGTTGTGAAGCGACCTATAGTCATCCGCAGAGAGCTATGCGCCAACTCATCATTAAGCCCAATAGCACGGAGCACATAGGAGGGCTCGAGACTCGCAGACGTACACGCCGAACCAGATGACACAGCCAGGTTGCGTAGCGCCATCATCAGCGATTCGCCCTCGACAAAGTTAAAGCTAATATTGAGATTAGCGGCAACGCGGTGATCGAGGTCTCCGTTCACATAGACTTCTTCCATACCCTTGAGGCCTTCGAGCAAACGGTTACGTAGTTTGAGAATGCGTGCGTTATCGGAATCCATTTCGAGCATTGCAAGATGAAACGCCTCGCCCATGCCCACTATTTGGTGCGTAGCGAGCGTGCCCGATCGCATGCCGCGCTCGTGGCCACCACCGTGCATTTGCGGCTCTAAACGCACACGAGGTTTACGGCGAACAAACAATGCACCTATGCCTTTCGGACCATAAGTCTTGTGCGCGGTCAGAGACATCAGATCAACCTGCATAGTCTCCATATCAATAGGCAGTTTTCCTGTGCTCTGCGCTGCATCCACATGAAAAATCACGCCGTGTTCGCGAGTCACCTTGCCGATCGCTTCGATATCGTTGATCACGCCGATTTCGTTGTTCACATGCATCAGTGAAACCAGTGTTGTATCCGGTCGAATTGCCGCAGCCACCCTCTCTGGGCTTATTAACCCTTTTGAATCGGGGTCAAGGTAAGTAACGTCAAAGCCTTCGCGCTCAAGCTGTCGACAGCTATCAAGAACCGCCTTGTGCTCAATTTTGGAGGTGATGATGTGCTTGCCCTTCTTGCTGTAGAAGTGAGCAGCGCCCTTAATGGCTAAATTGTCCGACTCAGTCGCGCCCGACGTCCAGACGATCTCACGCGGATCACAGTTTAAAAGGTCTGCAACCTGCTTGCGGGCATTTTCGACAGCTTCCTCGGCTTTCCAGCCAAATTTATGCGAGCGCGATGCCGGGTTGCCAAAGTTGGCTTCAAGCGTGAGGCATTCAGCCATCTTCGCTGCCACCCGCGGGTCGCAAGGAGAAGTTGATGAATAGTCTAGATAAATCGGAAATTGCATTTTGTACTCCGGTGTAAAAGTCTGTTTAGCCTGCGCGTCAACAAATGCACAGAATCAAAATCTTATGTTGGCCTACGGCTTATATCCTATTCACTCTAAACCCCCAGAACCTCTGGTGTCTCAGGCGCCATCGGCGCCACTGGCTCTTAGAGTGCCAAGGCTGCGGACATCTCTGTTACGATGATTTGTCGTCGATCTTGATTGTCGGCTATTTTCTTCACTTCATTTTTTGCAACCAAGTCAGCGAGACTAATGCTCTCGAGAAACGCGTGTATTTGTTCACTCAGGTCTTCCCATAAATAATGAGTCAGACAAGTCTCTCCGCCTTGGCAGTCTCCCGCCCCTTGGCATTTCGTCGTATCGACGGATTCATCAACCGCATCGATAATTTGGGCAATATAGATCTCGTCTGAGCCGCGCTTGAGCTCATACCCGCCACCGGGGCCGCGCACGCTGCTTACTAACTCGCTCTTTCGTAACTTCGAGAAGAGCTGCTCGAGATACGAAAGCGATATAGCCTGTCTTGACGAAATGTCGCTTAGGCTTATTGGGCCTTGGCTTTTATGTAATGCGAGATCGAGCATCGCCGTTACGGCATACCGACCCTTTGTTGTTAACCGCATAGCGGCGCCTCGCTCTTCTCCGAAACTGGCTGAATTATCGAATAACCTAGTGAATTAGTCAAGATTAGGCAAGGCAGTTGATACGATTAGCCAGTGAATAATGAAGGCACCGACCAACGCTCGAAATAGTTTGTAGAGACAAATACTTATTGGAAGTCTACACTCGCTATACGCCCCCAGCCGACGAACCGATGAGCAGTCCTCCATGTATGTCGATTTACATTGCCACAGCTACTACTCTGACGGAGCGCAGACACCAGAGTATTTGGTCAGCGCAGCCCTCGAACGCGGATTAACCCACCTTGCACTTACCGATCACGATTGCCTCTGCGGCGTTGAGCACCTATGGAAAACGATGCCGAGAGCGGCACTCCCGTCGAAGCAAGAAGGCTGGCGTCAGCTAAACCTTATCGCTGGGGTTGAAATATCCTGTGACTGGAACGGACTCGAAATTCATGTGGTTGGTCTTCTTAAAGAACTGCGAACACCGACGCTCGACGCTCTCTTAAAAGAGCAACAGAATCACAGACGACTGAGAGCAGAGTCGATCGCAGAAAAACTCGACGCTGCCGGGACTGCAGGCGTTCGCGACTATCTCGCCGCTCTGCCCGCTACCGCATTGACTCGCAGCCACATTGCCGACTTTTTAGTTGCGAACGGCACCTGTAAAAACAAGCAAAAGGCGTTCAAATCCTATCTCGGCAGGCGCGGCAAAGCTTATGTTGCCGCTACTTGGGCAAGCCTCGATCGAGCGGTGAATGCCATTCAATCAACAGGGGGTATCGCAGTACTTGCGCACCCAAGCCGCTACCCGCTTACCCGCAGCAAATTATCTCGCCTTATCAAAGATTTTCATGCCGCAGGTGGAGAAGCTATGGAGGTCAGCTACGCCAATCTCGACCCAACCTCTAAGAAACGGCTGCTCGAACTCGCCAACGAGCATGCTCTTTACCACTCCTGCGGCTCGGATTTCCACACACTCGAATCTGGATGGACGGCGCTAGGTAAATATCCTCGCCTCGAACCCTCAGCCACAAAAAATGCCATCTGGGAGCACCCAAGATGGCATTCAATTGTCACTTCAGGACGCGCTGTTTTCGCGCAACCTAATGAGGAGAGCGAACCCTAGACTCGACGTTTGATCGACGCAATAAGCGTTCGGAAATAGTCTAGAAGCGTCTCGTGTTTGTAATCCGTAAATTCACCCGCATCCATAAACAGGCCATGTTCGGCGCAGGCTTCATATTCAATATGCGATTGTTTCGCATCGTTGATTTTTTGCATTGGCTCGCCGCAGCGCGGGCATTGGATATCTCTCACAGCATTGTAGGTTCTGCCGATTGCAGGATCGCCACTGTCGGCAAAATCTGCCATCCAGTCGTTCTTTAGTTGCTCCGCCTCACCATTGTCAAACCAGAGGCCCTCGCAACGCTCGCATCTATCAATTACTACTTTACCGTGTAACGTCTCGATCTCGATTTCATGCATTGCTGAATTACACTTAGGGCATTCCATCCTGTTCTCCTAACTTTTTCTTATTGTCCCTGTTTTTTTTATTGTCTTGATGCAAACCGCTAACCTAGCATCTCTCCGGATGGTAGTGGTTTAAAGCACTAAGACCAAGCTATTGAATCATTTTGTATCAATAACTGTAAACAACGGCTTTAATCTCGGTGGAATCGATAGCGCCAATTGCACACTGCCTTAGCTCAACAATAGGGAGTATATGCACTCTATCTGACCTCATGCGCACACCCTCATCCCCCAGACCAGCGAGCACGATGGCCAAGGATTCGGAGTCGGCAAAACTCAAAAGCTGATCACTTGCCTTACAGGCTGACGCATAGAGAGCCTGCTCGAATAACTCTCTCTCGGCATACCATCGCTGCGCATACTCGGCCTGCGCCTTCTCTAACTGCTCACCCAATTCCTCTGCCCTTTGCTGAGCAAGCTCTCTCAGCGGCGCTATCCGCGCTGAAAGCGACTCGTCTCCTGATAAATCAGCGCCATCAAGCATCGCATGCATCGTTGCTAGATTTGCCTGAAGCTCTTGGCGAAGCTTCGCCAACTCACCCCGAATATCAGCGTAGGTTGCCTCGTCAATCCCCTCAAGTGCGCGCAGTGCGTCAGCCGCCTCCGACGCCTGTCGTAGCGCCGTACTTACAATCAACTCATAATCGACGTCTTGAATGCGGCTAGTAAGACTTGCGACCAGCTCTGAATCTGCTGCATCGGCAGTGAGTGCTTGTGGATTAGGCGCGGCGGAAAAGCGTGCGAATGGATTCTGGCTGGACTGCAGATCGCGAAGGGTCGAGCCCAGAGCGGCGAGACTTAAACGCTGCCTCCGATTAGCAAGTGGACTACGAATCTCGAGATAAGCGCCCTGACCAAAAAGATACCGCGACTGAATCGTACCAACGTTCATGCCAAACAGCCCTCCCGGTTCATCGAGGCCAAGTCCCGCTGACAGCAAGTCAGAAAACACACCGAGCTCCTGACGCGAGCGCTCCAGAGCATCATCTGAAGGCTGCGCTATCGCTGTGCCGGCAATTAGACCAAAGACGAGGGACACGATAGGTGAGGCTAGCAAGCCTAAGCGCGAGCCTTGTATAACCATGCTAGTAGAGCCAACCATGACGCCCCCTACCTGACTATTTCGTTAAAACTTACGTAACTAGCAAGTTGCTGCAGCGAGCGAAGCGTTTCAAAATCACTTTCAGCGAGTTGATCGTAACTTGCGCGCACCTGCTCTAGATCGTTGAGCCTCTGTTGCTCGAAGAAGGCAAAGAGCTGTTGAAAATTTGCCTCGCTACTCTCTCGAGTCTGATTCAATACAGCTTGCATGAGTGCGATATTGTTCTGATCTTGTCGCTGTTCCAGTCTCGCGATCACTTGGTGTAACTCTTCTCGATCGACCATCTGTTCGACAGACGCGCCGTTTTTCAGACCACCAAAACTCACACTAAAACCATCCTCGTCGACAAGAAAGCTGGCATTCATGAACACCAGCATTAAGACCGCGAAGGATAGTGCAGAGGGTGCCCACTGCCACCAATTAAACAGCGACAAACGACTCGCTTTTTCTTGCTTGGACAACGGTTCTGCTAAGTTACGAATCCGCTCGCGATGCGCTGCAGCAGAAACGGGTAGCGCCTCGTCATCCCAAGAATTCAAGACTGTATTGACCCTCTCGAAACTTGCGAGCTCAGCACTGCATTGCGCACAGCCGAGGAGATGATTTTTAAAGGCTTTCCGATCGCTAGGGGCGAGCTCATCGAGAATATAGGCTGAGAGGCAGCGCGCCGATTCAGGGCATTGCATAACTTTTCTCCAATAAATCTTTAAGTTTTTTCAACGCGCTATAGAAGCGCGTTTTGGCAGTGTTCTCTGAAATATCTTGCGAAATACCAATTTCCTCGAAAGTCTGCGACTGAAAAAGTTTGAGTTCGACAATGAGCCGCTGCTCGATCGGCAGTTGGCCGAGAAGGACCTGTACCCTCGCGTTTAATTGCTCCTGAGCAAGCTGCTCATCAGGCTCGTCAGACGCCGTGGAAGGGATCTTCGCAAGCTGATCTGGCTCCTCGGGCGACTTAAGTTCAACAGGTGGTCGCCAACGCCGCGCGAGATCAATTGACTTGTTGTGAACGATACGAAACACCCAACTACTGAACTTGGACTCGCCTCGGAATCGATGCAGGTTTTTATAAATTCCTATGAAGACCTCTTGCATGAGATCTAATGCATCAGCACTGTTGCCCGTGAGCCTGAGCGCCTGGTTGTAGATGCGCGACTCGTAGCGCGCGACCAAGTCGATCCACGCCTGCTTGGAGCCTTTGACAGCAGCAGCGACTAACGCCTGGTCTTCATCAATTATCGTGCCCATGAATCGGTCCGGATTAAACAAGTCTTGCGCGCAGTCATTCAGCAGGTGCGCACCCCAATCGATTCAGCATACTGGCAATAGAGTCTTAGTCGCAACAGCGACCTAGATAGTTTGCGCATCCCCCAAAAAAAGTCGATAGCACAGAAGGCTCGGATGCGCTCCGAGTAAATCAGAGGCCCACCAGCGAACTTAGAAAGGAAGAGTAAAACGTATGGACGCGTGCCTCAGAAGAGGCACGCTATGTCAGGAGGTAACTAACTCGCAGCGCGCTCAGTAGAGACAGAAGTTCCTGCTGCGTTTTCTTTGAGCAATTCGCTTACCGCACCCATCAACGCATTGAGAGAGGAAGAGATAATGTCTTTGCTAACGGCAACACCGCTAAACCTGCGCAGCCCGTATTTTAGCTGCATATAGGTTACCGCTTCCGCATCGGCACCCTTGCCGAGCGCGTGCTCTCCATACTCCATGACTTCGAAATCTATATTGAGCGTTCGCTTCAAACCTTCGATAAACGCATCGAGTACGCCGTCGCCTTCACCTTTGATCTCGACAGACTGTCCAGAGAGATCAAGCATCGCAGAAAAGGTCTCACGCCCCTGGTTTTTCTGAATATTGAAATCTTCTAAGCTGATAATTTTCTCAGATTGAATATAGTGTTCGTTAAACAGCGTCCAGATTGAATCGGGCTGAATCTCTCCACCGCTCTGCTCGGTGACGCTCTGCACCACACGGCTGAATTCGATCTGCAACCAGCGCGGCAGCTCAAAACCAAATTTACTCGCAAGCACATAGGCGACACCGCCCTTGCCCGATTGGCTATTCACTCTGATAACATCTTGATAGGTGCGGCCTAAATCGCGCGGGTCAATCGGGAGATAAGCGATTTCCCAAGTACTCCCTTCTTCATACACATCCAAGCATTTTTTGATCGCATCTTGATGACTACCTGAGAACGCAGTGAAGACAAGATCACCAGAGTAAGGCTGACGAGGATGCACATCGATCTGCGTGCATTCCCTTACTACCGAGACGATTTTATCCATATCACTCAGATCGAGTTTGGGATCGACGCCTTGGCTATAGAGGTTCATCGCCATTATAACGATATCCATGTTGCCCGTTCGCTCACCATTTCCGAGCAGCGTCCCCTCGACTCGCTGCGCGCCGGCCATCACGGCAAGTTCCGCGGAACCCACAGCGCAGGCGCGGTCATTGTGTGTGTGCAGGCTCACAATAATCGAATCACGCTTTTTTATATGACGACAGAACCATTCAATCTGGTCGGCATAAACGTTGGGCGTCGACACTTCGACTGTCGAAGGCAAATTGAAAATAATCTTCTTTTCAGGCGTTGGCTGCCAAACTTCGGCAACGGCATCGCACACATCAACAGCAAAATCGATTTCGGTTCCTGTGAAGCTTTCAGGCGAATACTGGAATGTCCAATCGGTCTCCGGCGCCAGCGACGCGCAGCGCTGCACCTCGACAGCGCCCGCTTTCGCGATCGCGATGATCCCTGCCTTGTCAGTCTTGAATACTTTTTCACGCTGCACGACCGACGTCGAGTTATACACGTGAAGAATGGCTCGTCGCGCCCCCTTGAGAGACTCGAACGTGCGCTGAATCAACTCGGGACGCGCTTGGGTGAGCACCTGAATGGTCACATCATCGGGGATCTTGTTCTCTTCGATGAGGTAACGCACAAAGTCGAAGTCCGGCTGCGAGGCTGCTGGGAAGCCGACCTCAATTTCCTTAAAGCCCACTTCGACTAGCAGTGCGAACATCTTCTTCTTTTGCTCGACTGACATAGGCTCGATCAGAGCCTGATTGCCATCACGAAGGTCAACACTACACCACTTCGGCGCCTCGGAAATCACCTGATCGGGCCAAGTGCGATCTTTAATGTCGATAGTGGCGAATGGCTTGTATTTCGTGTGGTCGAACATCTCTTCATTCCTTTTGGGATTGCTATTTGCAAGCTTCGTGTCTGTTTAACGTTCCGCTCATAGACTCGAGGGGTGCATTGTAGTGACTTCGCAGGGGTGACTCTACTTCTTAATCAGCTTAAAATTCGCTAATATTAGCTAAAATCACTAAAATTAATTATTTTTTTGGTAAATAATGCTCATTACGAGTTTAATAGTGGTAATTACAGCAATAACACAGTGGGAAAGAAAGCAATGGATAAGATCGATAGACGCATCCTCGCAGCACTCCAGAGCGACGGCAACATCACCAATCTTGAGCTCGCTGACAAAGTCGGGCTCTCTCCCTCGCCCTGCGCGCGGCGCGTTAAACAGCTAGAAGAGGCAGGAGTAATAGGCCGCACTGTCACCCTACTTAATCCGTTAAAGCTCAACCTCAAACTAACTGCGATTATTCATATCAATATGGATCGTCACACACCTGAGCGTTTTGAGGAGTTTGAAAGAACGGTGGCAGAATTCCCCGAGGTCGTAGAGTGCCTGCTCGTTACAGGACAGTCGGCAGACTATCAACTTCGAGTAAGGGTGCCCGACATGGAGGAGTATCAAGCCTTCCTACTCAATAAAATCACACGAATCGAGGGCGTCACTGACGTCCATTCGAGTTTCATTATGCGAGAAGTGGTAAGCAAAACTGAGATGCCGCTTAATCACATGGTTTTAAGCTAACACTGAGTTCACTCGCTTAAGCGCTTGCCGTGGGAGCAATAAAAAAGGCGACTTTCGCCGCCTTTTTTATTAAATACTAATTATTGAGCAATAAATCTAACCATTAGCAGTACGTAGACTGTGAGGGACGATCGCCTCACTACGGAAGCAGACTTGCCACGGCATCGCGCTCTTCGCTTAATTCGATCTCTGACTTATCCATAAGATCTTGGCTGAACGCGTTAATCTCTAAATCCTGAACAATGCTGTATTGGCCGTTTGCACAGGTTACAGGGAACGAATAAATCAGACCTTCGGTGACACCGTAGCTCCCATCGCTGTAGATTCCCATGCTGACGATCTTACCGTTAGTACCTAGCGCCCAATCGCGCATATGTTCGATTGCCGCATTCGCGGCAGACGCCGCACTCGATAGACCGCGCGCTTTGATAATCGCAGCGCCGCGCTGCTGTACAGTCGGGATAAAATCACCCGTAATCCAGTCTTGGTCGACGAGGCTAGTCGCCGCCGCACCCGCCACTGTGCAGTGGTGAATGTCTGGGTACTGAGTCGCTGAGTGGTTACCCCAGATGATCATGCTCTCAACATCTGTGCTGTGCTTACCAGTCTTGTTCGCTAGCTGTGCCATCGCACGGTTGTGATCCAAACGCGTCATGGCAGTGAACTGACCTGGATTTAGATCCGGCGCGTTGCGGTAGGCGATAAGCGCGTTCGTGTTAGCAGGATTACCTACAACGAGCACCTTGACGTCTCTGCTTGCATTGTCGTTTATCGCCTTGCCCTGCGCCGAAAAGATGGCCGCGTTTGCTTCCAGCAGATCCTTACGCTCCATACCCGGGCCACGCGGACGAGCACCTACGAGCAGACAGTAATCTGCGTCTTTGAACGCAACGCTCGCGTCATCGGTTTGCACGATTCCTGCTACCAATGGAAAAGCGCAGTCCTCGATCTCCATTACCGTGCCCGCAAGCGCGTCCAGTGCAGGCGTAATCTCCAAGAGTTGCAAGATGACCGGCTGATCGGCACCAAGCATCTCACCCGCGGCGATTCTGAACAGAAGGGAATAACTAATTTGGCCTGCTGCTCCGGTTACAGCGACGCGTACTGGTGCTTTCATGTTGTGTTCCTGTTGGGGGTTGGAATTAGGGATTAAGTGTTAGGTGCCAAGTGCTCGGAGGGACTCCCAGTACAACTACTTATTACTACTAGAAGGTTCTAGATGTCTAGACCGCTACCTGCACCATCCAGCAGCGAATCATAGCAAAAAAACTCTTTTAGCGCTGCTACCACAGTGAGACGCAATTTCTTTCCAAGACAACGCGAATCACACACCCCTGCCAAGCAGCATCGCATCGCCATAGCTGTAAAAGCGATAGTCATTTGCGACCGCCTGTCTGTAGGTCTCCATCAGCATATCGCGATTGCAAAACGCACTGACGAGCATCAATAACGTCGACTGCGGTAAATGAAAATTGGTAATCAGAGCGTCAACTACTTTAAATTCATAACCCGGATAAATGAAAATATCAGTCTCACCACGCGTTGGTGCAAGTTCGCCACCGGCTGCTGCTGACTCAAGACTGCGAACCGTAGTCGTCCCCACCGCAATCACTCTACCGCCGCGCTCCCGACAGGCAGCAACCTTCTCACAAACCTCTTCACCAACGTCGATAAGCTCTGTATGCATTTTATGCTCTTCGATATTGTCTACGCGTACAGGCTGAAAAGTGCCCGCCCCAACGTGCAGAGTAAGATAGGCGGTATCTACGCCCTTCTCTGCTAGCTCGACAAGCATCTGTTCATCGAAATGCAGCCCAGCCGTCGGTGCGGCGACTGCGCCGTTCTCGCGCGCATACACGGTTTGGTAACGCTCTTCGTCGAATGCCTCATCCTCTCGCTTAATGTAGGGAGGCAGCGGCATGTGGCCATGCTCGACAAAGATCTCCTCAGGCGCTATGCCGTTTTCGAACTGCAATAGGTAGAAATCGCCCTGACGCCCTATCACCTCGATAGGCGGGAGTTCAGCATTATCAATAGTCAGCAGCGTGCCGGGCTTGGGCGATTTGCTCGCTTTCAGCTGAGCAAGCACCTTATTGTCCTCCATCATGCGCTCAACCATCACCTCGACCCGACCGCCGGAGGTCTTGTGAGCATAGAGCCGAGCCGGAATTACCCGCGTGTCGTTAAACACCAGCAAATCTTTTTCATTAACGAGCGACAGGAGATCGGCAAAACCTCGATGGGTGATTGCTGCTGTCTCGGTGTCAAGACACAAAAGGCGGCTCTGGCGGCGCTGTTCGGCAGGGTAGTGCGCGATGAGATGCTCGGGCAAATCGAAATCGAAATCAGACAGCTGCATGGGTGCTGGATCCTTTAATACTGAGCTCTTAGTGAACGTCCGCGCGCAGTTTACGCGCTCAACTGGCGCATCACCACCCGAACAGTGAAGCAAGTTAACCGACATAAGCGCGCATTATCACATTGCGAAGCGTAAGCAGACTGCTATAATCACGCCCGTCTTTATGACTCTGTGCCAGTGTGGTGAAATTGGTAGACACGCCGGATTCAAAATCCGGTTCCTTTGCGGGAGTGGCGGTTCAAGTCCGCCCACTGGTACCATCTCAGAGTAACGTCCCATCCCTTTCAAACACAAAATTATAGCCTTAACCCTATAATAATAGCGCTCACTTGATACCTGCCATTACCTCGCTTACTATCAGGATAACTTCCTTTATGGCGGGTATTAAGGCGGGTATATGCCAAGAAAAACTCCTGAGTTACCTGATGTTCAGATTAGAAGACTTAGGCACGGTAAAACTAAGGACGGCAAACCTTGCAAGCGACAGCATGCAGTCGGTGGCGTAACAGGCCTTTTATTGCAGTGTATGCCGCCTGTCGGTAACGAGAGCGTTGGCTCAAGGCAATGGATTCTTCGAGCCACAGTCGGAGATAAGCGCAAGGAGCTTGGCCTCGGTGGCTACCCTTCCATACCCGCCAAAGATGCAAGAGACGCCGCCAGAAAGTTCCTAGCAGACATCAACTCGGGCAAAGACCCAGTCGCCGAGGAAGAGCCCGGTGTGGGTGGGCGGTGCGCGATCGCGGTAGCGGCGAGCACCCCGCAATCGCCGTGCCGCTTTTTTCCCGATGATATTCTCACTACAATGGGCCAGAGCCACGACATGACCGCCCTTCCCGGCACCTGCTTTCAGCCTCAGGAGTCCCCACATGCCACGCACCCCTGACACACATTCGAGATGGCGTTTCCTGCCGTTCGCCGCAATCACCTGTTGCCTGTTTCTGCTTGCCGGCCCCATTCCCAAAGCACTTGCCGATGAACCCACGCGCTGGGTCGACGCGAGTCTCGATGCTGAAAAAATCGCGGCGGGCAATGTGCAGGGCGGCACCGGCACAGATGGCCAGATTATCCGCTACCGGAACTGGTCCAGCTTCTCTCCCACACGCACGATTCATGCTGGCGATTACACCCACGAACTCCCGCGCAAGGAGCAGGACTTCACTGAATTCCGGTATGAGGTGGAGGGCCGGGCCTTCTCGGTCGATGATTTCATGCGCGAAGCCCATGTCGGTGGCTTGCTGATCCTGAAGAACGGTGAGATAGCCCTGGAGCGCTACGGCCTGGGAAACACCGAGGACAGTTTGTGGGTGTCGTTCTCAATGGCCAAATCAGTCACCTCCATGCTCATGGGCGCCGCCATCAAGGACGGGTTCATCGGCAGTGTCGATGACAAGGTAACTGACTACCTGCCCTTGCTCCGCCACAGTTCCTACGCCGATGCCACGCTGCGCAATGTGCTGCAGATGGCTTCCGGCACCGCCTGGAATGAGAACTATACCGATCCCGATAATGACGTCTTCAACTATCCCAGCAGCAATGTTGTGGAACTGCTCGGCTTTCTCGGCAGCAAACCGCGTCTCGCTCCACCTGGCGCGGCATTCAATTACAACACGGGGGAAACCGATCTGGTGGGCGCCATTGTGCGGGCCGCGATCGGCAACAATCTCTCCACTTACCTGGAAACCAAAATCTGGCAGCCCTTCGGCATGGAGAGCGATGCCAACTGGGCTACGCACGGCAATGGCGGCGGCGAACGTGGAGGCTGCTGCATCAATGCCACACTGCGTGATTATGGCCGTCTCGGCCTGTTTGCGATGCACGATGGCAAACTCGCCGATGGCAGCAGCCCCCTGCCTGCCAACTGGATGCAGGAATCCCTCAAGCCCTCTCCGGCCAATGAAGGTTACGGCTACCTATGGTGGTTGAATGGCGGTGGCGTGTTTCGCGCCAGTGGCATCTATGGCCAGGGCATCTACATCAACCCGGCCCATGAACTTGTCATCGTCGTGCTGAGCGCCTGGCCAGCGGCGACCGGTGGCTCCTATTCACGCCATCGCAATGCGTTCTTCGGGGAAGTGGACAAGGTGGTAGGCGAGAGAATTTGACTCGGCATGACATGAGCCGCGCAACCGGGTGGAACGGCTAACCTGCGGGTGTGCCAATTTCCAGAACGGCATTGCCGGAACGGAGGGTGTCCGAATTTTTGTGTAAACGGAGTTAAGGGTCATTGCTGAGGGACTCGGTCCTCAAACTCAATACTAAACCGATTCAGCGCAGCCTTCCAGTCCCGAATCGGCATGTTCCATTTTTGACTAATATTTCTCAGTGCCAAGTAAAACAATTTGCTCAGCGCCTCATCACTTGGAAACGATCCACGGTTCTTTGTAATCTTGCGCAGACTCATGTTCACTGACTCAATGGCATTGGTTGTGTAGATCACTTTACGTATCTCTGGCGGATAGTCAAAGAACGGAATGATGCGCTGCCAGTTTCGTCGCCAGCTTTGCACAATGGATGGATAGTCTTTACCCCACAGCGTTTCAAACTCATCCAAGGCTTGTGAGGCTTGCTCCACCGTGGCGCAGGCGTAAATTGATTTGAGAGCCGCTGCCACTTCTTTGCGCGTCTTCCACGACACAAAGTTCAAACTGTGGCGCACCATGTGCACAATGCAAAGTTGCACCTTTGCCAGCGGGTACACCGTCTCAATCGCTTCAGGAAAGCCCTTTAAGCCATCCACGCAGGCAATGAGGATGTCTTGCACGCCACGGTTCTTCAGCTCCGTGACCACTTGCAGCCAGAACTTGGCGCCTTCGTTTTGTGCAATCCACAAGCCCAGCACTTCTTTATTGCCCGTCATGTCGATGCCAATGGCAAGGTACACCGCCTTGGCTTTGACTACGCCTGAGTCACGCACTTTGACGTGAATACAGTCCAGATAAACAATGGGGTAGACGGAGTCAAGGGGTCGCGACTGCCAGGCTTTAACTTCCTCCACCACGGCATCCGTGACAGAGGAGATCAGGGTTGGGGAGACCTCCGTGCCATACATTTCTTCCAAGTGGCTCTGGATCTCCCGCACCGTCATTCCGCGTGCATAGAGCGACAAAATCTTATCGTCAAACCCTGCCCAGCGCGTCTGGTGCTTAGGGATCAATTGAGGCTCAAAACTGCCTTGCCGATCCCGTGGAACATCAATGGGCAGCTCACCAAACTCACCCTTGAGTGTCTTCTTGCTTTTGCCATTGCGGGCATTGCCATGGGCATTGGTGACAGGTGCGTTCTTGTCATGCCCAAGGTGCTCGGACATCTCGGCATCCAGCGCACGCTCGACAAGTAACTTGGTTAACTGCTTTAAAAGCCCATTCTCACCAATCAAATCTTCCGGCTTTTTGTAATCAGCCAGCAAACTGTCGATGACATCTTTGGGCACTGCTTTCTTTGAATCTACGGTCATATCCACTCCTGGAAATTCGACGGTTACCCGTCATTAGACCGTTTACACAAAATTCAGTACACCCTCGTTCAACAGGGACTTTTTATTTGGATTACGTGCAGCGATCTTCGTAAAAATCTGAGCATTGCTAACGCGTTGGATCGAACAACCAGCAATCGATTTGAACCAATTCCCCAAAGTGGGATTCAGTCTAAAATCCTTGCCATCGGGAACTGACATCACTATCTTCGGATTGAGTGGCAAGCCGTTACTTGTTCCCACTCTAAACAAATAACCATGCATATAAATGATACTTATTCGGAGGAATGAAACATGTGGAAAATATTGTCTTTAGTTTGTTTGTCTGCTGCTACTTCGTTTGCTCTTGCTGACCACCATGCAATAACGCTTGAGGCAAGGGGTACTCAAACGGAGTGGACTATAACTTCAATTGATCTTGCTGCAACAGAATCTGTTATTACAGTTGAAAGAGAAACGAGTGAAGGCGGTCGAACTTATGTAAGTTATCATCTGAGCTATGACGGAAATGGGAATCCAAGTATCTACACTGCGAATGCTAGAGGCTATGTTGATGCAAACACCATTACGTCAGCATATGCAGCGGGAGTGTGGCATAGAGATGGCATTTTAGTCCGTATGGATGAAATTGTTAGTCATTCAGATGGGAGCAAAACGGTTGGTAGAATAACTATTAATCCGCTAGAGAGAACGATGGTGATGAATCAGTATACATTACCTTTATGATTTGAGTTGCTGCATGAACAGTATCACCTATAGTTATTATAGGGAAAGGTAGCCTATTTCAGTCAGAAACATGTCCATTTCGGCAATAGTTGAATGATACCCGCGGTCGTTATCCCGGCCTTTGTTGAAAAAGCCATGGGTTGCTCCTTCATAGCCAATTAACGTGCAATCTCCAGCCAAGTGGATGACTTTGTCGCAGAAATCTGCGACGTCGCTGTAAGGCACAGTAGCATCGTCATGACCATGCATGATCAGTGTCGGAACGAAGTTTTCACCGACCTGATGATAAGGAGAGAGAATCTCAGCATCCCCGAGAAATTGAGCGGGCCGGGATTCACCGATACGGCCTGTATTTACTGCCGGATTGAACAGTACCAGTGCATTCGGCCGCGAACTGATCGACAGATCTTCCTCGGCCGAATCGTAACCGTCTATCGTAGCTGTCGCTGCGGCCAAATGGCCACCGGCCGATCCACCTGCAGCTGCGATTCTTTGCGGGTCTATTCCCAGTTGTTCGGCATGGCTACGCAGCCAGCGTATAGCTGATTTTGCATCTGAAACCGCATCGGCTACGGTGCTACCATGGCGCAAAAACACTCGATAGTCGGCTATGACGGCCGTAATGCCCAGATTGGAGAGATGCTCAGCATGAGGGATAAATTGATTTACCGAGCCTTGTCGCCAGCCTCCGCCAAAGAAAAACACAATAGCGGCTCTAGACTCGACTTTGGCATCAGCCGGTTGGAATATATGCAGCCGTAGAGTCACTCCGTCAATCGATTTGTAAGTGTGACTGCCAGCCCCATCGAGAAAGTCAGGGTTAGGTAGCGATTGTGGAATTGCCTGTTGGCAGAAAGCCAATGCGACAAACAGGAATAGAAATTTAGAAATATTCTTCATCACACTTACCTTCGTTGTGTCATGTATGAACGCAGACTTGGCAATTAATACCCTTAATCAAAATCTGAGACACAATCTTTTGGAAAACTATTGAGATAATCTAGAAATGTGGGAATAACTAGGTTTGACCAAATAGGCCGAATGTGACAATTATTCCAGTGTATTAAGATTCTCTCATCCGCTTGCCGCCAAACATCCTCTGGTAAAAGACCTAACTCATATTGTTGAAACGCATTTTGTATAGTCACGCCTCTCACAGAAATTATTTGGCGCCACACTGCACGCACTTCCTCTGACAAATTTTCTGGACTAAGTAGAGCGATATTGGATTTATCAATTAATTCTCTGCCAATGTGCTCGTCACCTAGCAATATGAGCTGACTGTCTAAAAGCATTTGATTTCTTGCCTGTATCTGCTCTCCAAGCGCTATAGTCTGAGTTTGTTTCATTTGGAGACCTACGAAAATAAGAGAGCCAATGATTCCAAACATTCCGGCAATTTGAATGAAGTCATTGATTTCCAATTTTTTCATTGGGCGCACCTGTCTGGTAGATCATTGATATAGTCTATTAATGGCCTGTAGCTAACCATACTCTCGTAAATAGTTCTTAGATGGCACTCTGAATAACGAGCAAAAATATATCTTTCAACTTGCGCCCATAGGTCATCGTTAAGAAGACCCATTTCATTCTGTATGAAATTATTCTCGTTCAATGTCCAAAACCAGCGCTGAATCTGCTCTCGAATCACCTTCTGCTTTGGGGACATTTCATCCCAGTCTATTCCTGAAGTGATAGCTTCCTCGCCCATAGAACCCATCAACTCCAATTCAGCAAGCAGCCGGCTTGAATTAAGCTCGGTTCTGGCTTGCTGTTGGCCTGCTAGAGCTATTCGCTGTGATTGCTGGAGTTCAAGGCCAACAAAGATTAGAGAGCCTATAACACCCATAGTGCCCAGCAAGTTAGTTAGACCTCCGAGCGATACTGCACTAGTAATATTCATAGATTAAATTCTTCTCATTGTGAAAAGGTATGCATTTTCTCTCCAAACTTTTGAATATAAGCGTGCTGCTGAGCGATGGCAGTAATACAAGATCACTGCGAGGCTTGTCGCCTCCTTAAGACTGATCGGCTTCAAGTGAGCTCTCAATCCGGCAGCTCACCAGGTGCCCATTTCTCAACCATTTCCTTAATATAATTGCTTGGTGCGCCACGAGACACTGCTAGGCTAACGAGCCGTCTGAGCATCCTTGCTCTGCACTAAGAGGCTTGATCCAAGAAGAGCCGCAAACGATTCACAGCGCCTATCGTGGCCTTCGAGACGCTACTCACTGACTTTCCAGCATAGCTCGCATATTAATTTTGATCGCAGCTTGATAAGTACAGCGGCAATGTCCTCGCTGCACCTATACACAAGCTAGCTCCAAACATCGTACACAGCACCAACCCAAGTTTTCTGAATTAGATCAAAAGTGGCTTCAGCAAAATTTTGATCGCCGTTGCTTGCGTTATCTAATCCTTTCGCGTGTATAAGTGTACCTTCTCGCTTCCATAAACCTTGTAATGAAGCTGCTATCATCTCGC
>Ga0255756_1000470_pt1 | contig 49483 bp, 34 predicted proteins | sample 011ome_20_FD_179956 | JGI IMG/M metagenome (GOLD analysis project Ga0255756, IMG submission 179956) | Coastal salt marsh microbial communities from the Groves Creek Marsh, Skidaway Island, Georgia - 011509CT metaG (version 2) | ecosystem: Environmental > Aquatic > Marine > Intertidal zone > Salt... | reverse complement strand
CTCGGCGATGAGCTGGCGAACGGCATTGGCGGTCTGCGTGGCCTCCTCGACGTCGTCGGCCCATTCGAGCACAGTGGGAGCCACCCCTGCCGGCTGCTGTGACGAGAGCGTCAGTGACGACGGCGAAGGGGTTCCCTCGGCAATGAGCCCGTTGGCCCAGGACACGATCTCGGGCGTGCACCGGTAGCAGCGTTCCAGTCGAACCTCAGTCGCGTCAGGGAACTCCTGACGGAATCCCGTGAGGTACGCCGGCGTGGCACCGGTGAAGGTGTAGATGGTCTGGTTCGCGTCTCCGACGACGCAGACGTCGTCTCGCTCCCCCAGCCACATCTGAAGCAGTCGATGCTGCAGCGGGTTGACGTCCTGATACTCGTCGACCGTGAACCATCGATATGCGGATCTCACTTCGTCTGCGATGTCGGGACGGGAGTCAAGAGCACCGGCCGTGACGAGGAGGACGTCCTCGAAGTCGAGCAGGCCACGGGTCGCCTTGGCGTCCTCGTAGGCACGCTGAACCTCGGCCATCGCAGTCGGATCCGCAGCCAGCACCCGTCCCACGGCTGAGGCGCGCTCACCGATAGCGCTTCCGCTGAGGAAGTTGACCTTCGCCCACTCGAGATCTCCTGCGAGATCGCGCACGTTGGCGGTGTCGGTGGGCAGGGAGCATCTTGAGGCGGCCTCGGCCACCAGGCGCGCCTTGCTCGGCAGCAGCTCGGGGAACTCACCGCCGCTCAAGCGCGGCCAGAAGTACCGAAGCTGTCGGAGAGCGGCAGCGTGGAAGGTCCGGACCTGGACCCCCTCGACCCCGAGGTCCCGCAATCTCAGCCGCATCTCCCCCGCTGCGCGGGTCGTGAAGGTGACGGCCAGGGAACGACGAGCTTCATGTTGCCCGGTGGCGATGCCGTGGGCGATGCGGTGCGTGATGGCGCGGGTCTTGCCCGACCCGGCACCCGCCAGGACGACCACGGGACCGTCGAGAGCCTCAGCCACGGCCCGCTGCTCATCATCGAGACCTGCGAGCACGTCGATCGTCACGGGCCGATGCTGTCACGGATGACCGACACCGCCGAACCGGGGCCCGCCGGACCACCCTGGCGTCGGTCGCGCCGACTGTCCCTCGCCCAGATCTGGGGACGCCCCTGCTCGCGCGTTCGGTTTCCTCACACTCCGCCGATGCCCTCAGCGGATTCGGATGGTCCTCCACCGTCGTGAGACCTATCGTGGGTATCACTGCCTGACCGTCGAATTGATGTGCTCTTCCCTGGGGGGCCGCGGCTCACACCGGTTCGGCCACCTTGTCCGAGGGGAGATGAGCGCCCATGGAGCACGCCCGACCGAGGACGCGAACTGTGGGCTACCTGACGGTCGGGGGACTGGCCGTGGCCGGCACTCTCGTGGGCCAACTCGGGGCGACGTCGGCGACAACGTATGCCTCGGGCGACAACGGCGGTCTGATGACGGGCCTGTTCCTGGCACTGATGCTCGCGTGCGCCGGCACCGTTTCCGCATGGGTGGGTCCGATTGCCGCACGGTGGGGAAGTCTGCGGGTCTTCGCCTGGGCTCAGGTCGGTGTCGCCGTGTCCTGGTCGATCGTCGGAGTGATCGAGGTTGTGACCGACAGCAGTCTCGTTCTCCTACTGCTGGCAGCACCGATCTTCGGAGTTCTCTCGGGACTCACCATGATCCTCACGCCCTTCGTGACGCGTTCCTACGTTGATCCGTCATCGATGACGTCCTCGCTGGCGCGCCGGGGGGTGGTGTCAGGGATCGCGGCCATGATCGGTGCCTCCATCGGCGGATTCCTCATTCACGCGACCGACCCTGGTATCGGGATCCTGGCAAACGGACTGCTGACCATTCCGCTGGCGGTCTTCACACTGACCTGTACGCCGCTGGCCGCTCCAAAACCCGTTCAATCACATCCGCGGCCGATGCGCTATCTGGCGGCCACGCTCCGAACGAACGAGCAGCTGCGCCGGCTCGCACTTCTCGTGATCGCCTTCACCTTCCTGGTGGTCCCGATGCTCAGCCTCATCGTGCCGATCCTGAACGACATCGATCACGCGCCTCTTCCGTCGGGAGCCGGTCTGGTCTTTGCCGGCATCGCCGCCGGAAGGCTCCTGGTTCCGTATCTCGTTCGGCGCGTTCAGCAAGGACGAGACGCGTTCGCGGCCGCGCTGTGGGCGGCCATCTGGGCGACAGGCTTCATGATCGCCTTCGCCATCAGCGCCACCTTGCCGCTGTCCGCCTTCGATCTCGTCGTCTGGACGGCAATAGGGGTCGGCATCGGCGCGAGTCGATTCACGTTCCGCCCTCTGGTCATGGACGCTGGCGCAAAAGCAGGCGCTGACGGCGACGAGATGTCCGGAGTCGCCGCCCTGGTCACTGTCGGGACGCTGGTGTCGCCTTTCGGGATGCTGATGTGGGGCTTCCTGGTCGATGCCGTGACGGCACCCGTCACGATAGCGGCCTGCGCAGTGGCGATGATCGCCGTGGCCGCCGCCTTCGCACGAAGACGATGAGCTCCGGCCGTCACGGATGACCGGCACCGATGACTGAGGTTCGCCCCCATGAAAGGGCGGCTATCCTCGCCCTATGACCTCACTTCTCCCGGTGACGATGTACTCGACCGTGTGGTGCGGCTACTGCCAGCGCCTGAAGGCCCAGATGCAGCGGGAGGGCATCGAGTTCGTCGAGGTCGACATCGAGCATGACGACGTCGCCGCCGCCATGGTGGAGGACGTCAATGGGGGCAACCAGACGGTGCCGACCCTGCAGTTCCCGGACGGGTCCTTCGCCACCAACCCGTCCATCAAGCAGGTCAAGGAGCACCTCGGCCTCTGATCGATCCGCCGGCCACCTCCTGTCAGCCGTCCACCGGCTGCTCACGGCATTCCTAGCGCTTCAGGCCCAGGGGGCGCGACCAGTCTCCGGGCAGCTCTCCTCCATACCAGCGCTCGATCAGGCGTCGTGCGATCGAGATGCTCGGAGGCAGCCGGACCGAGCCATCCTCACAGCCGGCGACGAGTTCCTCGCGGGAGAACCAGCGAGCCTCGGCGATCTCATGGCCATCAACCTGGATATCGGTCGTGGCTGCCATCGCGTGATACCCGAGCATGAGGGAGGCCGGGAATGGCCAGGGCTGGCTGCCGAGGTACTCAACATCGTCCGGGGCCGACCCGACGACGACGCCGGACTCCTCGTGCACCTCGCGCCGCACTGCTGCCTCGGCAGACTCGCCCGGGTCGACGAAACCGGCCAGAGTCGAGAACCAGCCTTCCTGCCAGCGTCCCTGCCGCCCCAGCAGTGCCCGATCCTGCTCGTCTCGCACGAGCACGATGATCGCAGGATCGGTACGAGGGAAGTGCTGGCTGTCGCACGAGGCACAGTGGCGAGCCCAACCCGCCTGGCGGGTCAGGGTCAGCGCCCCGCACCGGGGGCAGCGCTGATGGCCGGAGCGCCAGTTGTCCAGTGCCACCGCCGTCACCAGCAGGCCAGCGTCACGGTCGTCGAGTTCTGCACCGATAGTCCGAAGCTCACCCCATTCCAGGTGACCGTGGCACTCCCGTTCGGGGACATGCTCGACGAAGTAGGCGATGTCATCGCCATCCACGCCAAGGAAGGTGACGTCCTCCGGTGCCGCGTCCGTCTCGACCACCGACCGCATGCCGAGAGAGATCGCTCCGCCATCGCTCACGATGGGAGCCCCTCCAGCGTTCACGCACATCAGACGCGACGCAGGGTCGCTGCGGCGAGCTGACATCCACTCCTGGTCGCTTCGGCGCTCGCCGGCATGATCCACACCGGAGCGCGCGAGCATCAATGTGTCGAGGAGGGTCATGACCCGCGAGCCTAACGGCGTGCTCACGCCCGTGCATGACACGATGACGTCACCAGCCGCCACTTCCTCGGGAACCCCTCGTGAACGTCTTCATCCGCCAGCTGACCGGCATCCGCTTCGTCGCCGCCGCCTGGGTCCTGCTCTACCACTTGCAGGGACCGCTCAATCAGCTCGGCCTGCTCTTCACCGGATTCGCGGACGTGCTGCGCGTTGGTCGACTCGGCGTCGACCTGTTCTTCGCCCTCTCCGGCTTCATCCTCACTCACACCTACCTGCGACGGCTTGGTCCCGCCCTGCGCGCACGAGGGTCCCTGGACTTCTGGTGGCTGCGCCTGGCCCGCATCTACCCGGTCCACCTGCTCATGCTGTTCATCGCCGGTGGCGCCGTCATCGCCCAGGCGAAGGTCACCGGCGACGCGCTCGACCGGGACTGGCTGAACCCGCTCGACTTCGCCAAGAACCTGCTCCTGATTCAGGAATGGGGTCCGGAACCGCAACGAGGCTGGAACTTCGTCGCCTGGTCACTGTCGATGGAGTGGCTTGCCTACCTGATCTTCCCGCTGCTCGTGCTGCTGCTGTGGTTCCTGCATCGACGGGTGCCCACCATCGTCCTGGCCCTCGCGTGGGTGGCTACCCTGACGCCCCTGGTGATCTACGGACTCTCGACGACCGATCCCTACTACACCGACAACTGGGGCTCGACGTTCCGTGTTCTCACCGAGTTCACAGCCGGCGCTATCACCTATCTGGTGATCGTCCGACTGCTCCCCGACGACGCGCTGGGCGGCACTCCACGGCCGAGCGTCGAGCGAGTTGCATCCATGCTGGCCGTGGCATTGCCAGTCCTGGTCATCGCCGGGGCGATCTTCCTCGGTCAGTGGGGACCCGCCCAGGCCGGCGAGATCAGCCTCGACGGTGACGTCGAGCCACTTCCCCCCTACTACCACCTGCTGCTGGTGCCTCTCCTCATCGCGTGGATCGGAGCATTGGCCCTTTCGCGACGAGGCCTGTCCCGATTCCTGTCAACCCGGGCTCTTGTGCTCGGTGGCTTCATCTCGTACTCGCTCTACATGACCCACCTGGTCTGGTTCGGACTCTGGCGTGCTGGCCTCAGAGCCGTTGGGATCGACGGTGGTGCGCTCTACGCCGCAGCTGTCATCGGGCTGGTGGCAGGGGCCTTGATCATCGCGTGGCTGATGTGGAAGTTCGTCGAGGAACCGGCACGCGAGTGGCTGCGCGCCCGCGTGGGTGTCCGTCCTCGTCCGACCGAGGAGGCCGGCGAGCAGATCGCGGTCGCAGAGAATGCCGGTGACAGCGCCGCTCCCGTCGATGTGGAGACATCTCCGCTGGATCCCTTCGACGCTCAGGAGCGGGATCCAGACGCACGTCGGTGACGGACACGTACCGATTCGTCGGTGACCCCGACGAATCGGCTCAGGGAAGCAGCACCGCGGGATCGGTCTTCGGCCTCAGGATCTCTCCCGTGGCGATGATGAGGAAGGCCGCCGCCACCTGATCGACCGGCACACCCGCGAGCTGCGCCCACGCAAGCCGATAGACAGCCAGTTGCACCGGATCGACGCCGTGTCCTGACCCCGTCTTCCAGTCGACCACCTCGAACACCGACCCCGGTGGGGAATCGTGCTCGGCGGCGAAGACCGCATCGATGCGGCCGCGCACGACGCGCCCCCCGAGGACGAGGGCGAACGGCACCTCAATCCCCACCGGAACCCGATCGGCGTAGGGGCTTCGCTCGAAGGCCTCCTTGAGGTCCGCCAGCATCTGGTCGCTGGTGATCTCCTCATCGGCAGCGCCGGGCAGATCCTCAGGATCCAGCAGAGACTGCTGGCCGAACCTCGTCTCGACCCATGCATGGAACTCTGTGCCGCGCCGGGCGGCCCGGCTGGGCTGACGAGGCATCGGGCGGGCGATCTCGCGGGCGGCCGCCCCCGGATCGGCCAGCGCCTGCATCAGCGAGGTGACCGAGACCGAATCCGGCAGCCGAACGACGTGATCCTCGGATCGCCGCTCACGCGCCTCCAGGAGCAGCGCGGCCGCCTGCTCATCCCACTCGGCAATGCGATGCGCGGCAGACCCCGGCGGGGCCGAGATCACGCCGGGGAGCTCAGCCTGCAGGGGTGATGCGACTCGCATCCGATCGGCGACGTCCCGAAGGCGGGCGACGTACGCAGCATCGACGGGCGCCGGCCACAGGTGCGGTGCGGCCGCCCGATGGGCCTGAGGATTGTGGGCATCGTCGGCAGGCGCCGGAGCCCACTGCACGATCTGCCCGAGTCCGTCGACGCACGCCTCGTGGACGGTGCGAAGGAATCGGGCGGGCCCGCGGGGCTCCTTCTGGGTCGGCCCCCACCAGTGCCCGGACACCGCCAGGCCACGCTCCGCACGCGTGAAGGCGACATACGCGAGACGGTCGTTCTCCAGCTCGTTCACCTCGCCGAGCACCTCCGCGTAGGCATCCATGTGCTTGGCGCGCGGTGGCTCGCCCTCGACCGGAAAAGCAGCGAGCGCTGCCGTGGCATCAGAGCGCAATGGCCACGGCACCACCTTGGGGCTCTTCGGCCACTGTGAGCGCCCGACTCCCCCGGGGAAGGCCTTCTCGGACACGAAGGGGACGAAGACGTAGGGGTACTCCAGGCCCTTGGATTTGTGGACCGTCAGCAGATTCACGGCATCGGCCGGGCCGCCCACCTCGAACTCGAGGTCGATGTCGAACCGCTCGGCATCACGAAGCCGGGACAGGAACGCGCCGAGGCTGACGCGGCCATCGATGTCAGTGAACTCGGCGGCCAGATCGATCAGCGCATGAAGAGCGTGAATCTGCTGGGCCGACCGATCATCCCCGGCGAGGGCAGCCTCGACCTCCAGTCCGGTCACCCGCATCACCCGCAGGAGGAGATCCGGCAGGGCGTCGCTCACATGCCGACGCAGGTGTGCGATCTCCGCCGCCATCGACGCGAAGCGCTCGAGGGCTTCGGGCGAGTAGCAGTCAGCATCGCCCAGGTCGGAGAGTGCCTCGGACAAGGACACCGCCTCCACGACGTCCGTTCCGGCGACCGCGTCGTCCAGCGCCGACGCAAGATCAGCGTGGTCGGTGCGGGAACGTCCACCGGAAAGCTCGGCAGCACGCTCGCCGAGTGCTGCCAGATCACGCGCACCCAATCGCCACCGAGGTCCAGCCGCGAGACGGACGAACGATGGATTCGCACATGGGTCGTGCAGGACCTCGAGCATCGATCGCAGATCGATCACGGCCGGCTGGGCCATCAGGGCTGATGCCCCGACCAGCTGGGTCGGAATGCCTCTGCGCCGCAGCGCCTCATCGACGGTCACCAGGTCACGTGAGGTGGCCGCGAGCACCGCGATGTCGGACCAGGCAACCCGCCCGCGATCGTGAGTCGCTGCGATCTCGCCCACGAGCCAATCGACCTCGTCCGCATGCGTCTCGAACAGGGCACACGACACGGCACCCGGTCCCTTGCCGTTGTCACCGGCTCCGAGGGGTCGCACGCCGGCATGCACGGTGCGCAGGCGTTCGGAGGCCCGATTGGCGACCTGCAGGATCGTTGGACCCGATCGGCGGTTCATCGAGAGCGCGAACCGACCCGAGCGTCGCCCGTCGGCCGGGAAGTGGTCGGGGAAGTTCTCGATATTGTCGACGCTCGCCCCCCGCCAGCCGTAGATCGCCTGACAGGGATCGCCTACGGCCAGCACCGGATGCGCCCCGCCGAAGATGCACTGCAGCATGATCCGCTGGGCTATCGAGGTGTCCTGGTACTCATCGAGCAGGACGACTGCGTACCGGGCACGGAGATCGGCGACCACCTCGGGGAAGCGTGTCACGATCTGACTGGCCAGGCGGATCTGATCTGAGAAGTCGATCACCTCGCGCGATGCCTTGTCAGCACGCCACTCGAGGACGAGATCGGCCATGACTGCACGGACGGACGACGTCGCCAGCATCTCTCGGCCGATGGCCTGGAGGGGCTTCTCCAGCTCATAGGCGTGAAGGGTGTCGGCCAGCGCGTCGTCGAAGCGACGCAGCTCCTCCGGTGCGATTGCCAGTTCGGTGAGCTCATCATCGAGACGCAGCAGGTCGGACGTCAGCGTCACAGGGTCCTTGGCCAGGCCAGCCAACGGCGCCGTCGATCGACACACCAGTCGATAGGCGTACTGGCGTCGTGCCTCGTCCGTGAGCACCACCGGATTCGGCTCGCGCCCGATTCGGATCCCGTGCTCGGCCAGGATTCGGGCTGCGAACGCGTGGTAGGTGAGGACCTGCGGCTCCCCCAGGGGTTCGTGATCGTCGGTGCTGTCAGCGACCAGACCTGCACCCACCAGCCGGGTGACCGATGACCGCATCGAGGTCAGCAGCTGGCCCGCGGCCTTGGTCGTGAAGGTGAGTCCCAGAACCGCATCCGGGGGGACGTGGCCGCTGCCGACGAGCCAGGCCACCCGGGCCGCCATCGACGTGGTCTTGCCGGAGCCCGCACCAGCGACGATGACGGCTGGTTCGAGTCCACTCGAGACGACCTCCCATTGCTCGTCCGTGAGGGTGAGCCCCAGGACGTCGTCCAGTTGATCTCGGGCGAGGTCGGTCATGGAGTCACCTGCTCCCCACGAGGCTGGGCCGGACAGGCGGAGGCGTAGGAGCAGTAGGTGCAGCTGCGGCCCGTCGTCGCCACGATCTCGCCAGATCGCAGGATCCCGGCCGCCTCCCCCAGCTTGATCTCGACCCACGTGGGCTCATCGACCGCCGATGTGTCGGCCGGAAGCGGTGGCTGGAACTGCACCTTGGCATCGGTGGATCCGCGTCCGGCGTCAAGGCGCAACTGGACCAGGGCGGCACCACCGACCTCTCGGGGAGCCTCTCCCGCCTCATCCATGTCGGACACGACGCCTCGCTGCAGCAGGAGCTGATAGATGCCCAACTGCCCGTGCTCGGGCAGGTCCTTCGTGGGGACGGCCGTTCGCATGTTCTTCAGATCGATGGCCACCAGTCGACCTTCGTCGTCGCGCTCCACGCGGTCGATGAATCCGCTGAGCGCCACCACATCGCTGGCACCCGATGGAGTGGTGACGGGCACCTCGACGCGGACCGGTGTCTCCGTGCCCAGCAGCTGGCGCTCGGCCGACTGGTGGTAGCCGAGGAATCGCGCCAGGGCCGCCTTGGCCTGGGCGCGTTCGGCTGACGACTGCCAGCGTGCATCGAACCGAAGCTCGGACCAGACCCGATCCAGCTCACTCTCCATGGCAGGCAGGTCCGCCGGGACCTGACCCTGGGCGACGAAGTCCGCGATGGCGTGCACGATGCTGCCGAAGCTCGTGGACGTGCCGCGAACCGTCTCGGCATGGACCTCGCGCTCGAGGAACCACGTGAGGGGGCAGCCCAGGACCGTGTCGAGGGAGCTCCCGGACAACCGAACCGGCAGGTCGGGATCCCGAAGCGGGCGGACATTGACCGTGGACTCACGCATGCCCCACCACGTGCTCGGATCGGCCAGGGGAACCAACGGGCGGTCGCGATCATCGCGTTGAGCGGCGAGCGCAGCAAGGCGCTGAATGGCTGCCTCTTGCAGGACCTCACTCGAGGTCGGATCGAGAGCGACCGCACGCCACTCGGCGACCAGACCGTCGAGGGAAGCCTGATGGGCGGGGCGGCCAGCCGTCGGATGCGGCCGGTCCAGGTTCAGGGCGGCGCGCAGATCATCGAGGAATCGACTCGGGCGATCGCCGGCATCGTCAGCCGAATCGACCGCGGAAAGGTGCAGCTGGCGCCGCGCTCGTGTGCAGGCGACGAACAGCAGTCGGCGCTCCTCGGCGAGCAGGTCCGACGGTCGCGACCCACTGCCTATGCCCTGGGCGGTGAGCTCCTCCGCTCGCAGGGTCGATCCCCGGGCTCGCAGATCCGGCCACGTGCCCTCCTGGATGCCGACGACCCAGACTTCATCCCACTCCAGGCCCTTCGCGCGGTGCGCCGTGAGGATGCGCACGGCGTCGGCGCGCACCCCACGATCGGCGATCGACTCAGCCGGAATCTGCTGATCACTCAGCGAATCGAGGAACATCCGGACGCCGAGGAAGCCTGGATAGCGGCCAGCGAGTCGTGAGGCGGCGTCGAACAGCGCCATGATCGCATCGAGATCGTGATCGGCAGAGCGATTGCCTGCGAGCGCAGCGGCCCGCAGCCGCTCGGGCCAACCATGAGCATGACGCCCGCCCGACCAGAGCGTCCACAGCACCTCCTCCGGGCCAGCACCTGCCTGAACCTGTGCGTGTGCCTGGGTGAGCAGTCCGGCGAGTCGCTGGACGGCGACCGAGGCCTCATCGTCGGGCGGAAGTCCCGGATCCCCAGGCACCTGGCCCAAGACGGGGGAGAGAACCAGATCGCGGATGAGCTGGTCGGAGGAGGGTGCCGCGTGACCGGCCCGATGGTGGGCCGCACGCAGAGCACGACCGAGCCGTCGGACGTCTCCCGCCGTGAGGCCCACCATCGGCCCCGTCAGCACATCGAGCACCTGCGCCGGGGACGCGTGCCCCGGATGGGCCGCCAGATCGAGGACGCCGAGCAGGGTCGCGACGGCCGGCTCCTGCCGAAGCGGGATCTCGTCCGATGCCACGACGACCGGAATCCCCGCGGCATGCAGCGCCCGCTGAACCGCCGGAATCTCGGATCCCGAGCGGACGAGGACGGCGATTTCACGCCAGGCCACTCGACGCCGCACATGCGCCTGTCGGATCTCCCGCGCGACGTGGGCCGCCTGGGACCCGCGATCGGCATAGGTGCGCAAGGAGATGAGGTCGTCGGTCGGCTCCTGATCGGTCTGCCCACCGGCCGGACGGCACGTCGGTGACCGATGCGCTCGCATGACCTCGACCGACAGACCCGCGGGGATGCGGTCACCCAGGACAGCGGCGGCCGCTGCACGAATGCGAGGACCGAACCGACGTGCGGTGCCCAGGACGGCGACCGGTGCCGGCTCGCCACGATCCGTGCGGAAGGTCTCCGAGAAGCGCACAATGCCGCCGACGTCAGCCCCTCGAAAACCATAGATCGCCTGATCGGGATCCCCCACCGCCACAAGAGTGGTGTCAGGACCGGCCAGGGCCTTGAGCAAGGCGACCTGGAGCGGATCGGTGTCCTGGTATTCGTCGACATAGATCGCTCGATAGCGCGCTCGCAGCGACCGCTGCACGTTCGGCTCGTGAGCGCGGATCACCGCCTGAACGAGCAGCTCGCCATAGTCGAGGACGTTCTCCAGGGCCATCACCTCCTGCTCCTGTTGAGCAAGCTGGCCGATGGCCACCCAGGCCGGACGTTCGGCCTGCTGCCCCACGCGGCGCAGTGCCGGGCCGTCGAGACCCATCTCGCGTGCTCGCGCAAGGACGGCACGCACCTCATTCGCCAACCCCAGGGTGGGCAGGGCACCGACCAGGTCCTCCGGCCAGTGGACCGTCCCGTCGACCACCGCGCCCCGAAGCAACTCCCGGATCCGGACGTCCTCCTCGGCTCCGGACATCAGGCGGGGGACGGAGAGGTAGTCGTCCTCGGTCGCGGTCTGCTGGAGAAGCCCGTAGGCGAAGGAGTGGAAGGTCGCAATCGTCGGGATGATGCCGCCGCCCACCCTGGCGGTGACGCGATCACGGAGGTCGAGGGCCGCCTTGCGTCCGAACGTCAGGGCCAGGACGGAACCCGCGGGCAGCGGATCAGTCGGATCCGACAGTCGGGCATGGATCGCCTCGACGATCGTCGTCGTCTTGCCCGTGCCAGGCCCGGCGAGGACCAGCAATGGGCCTCGGTCATGCGCCACCACGGCTGCCTGATCTTCGTCGAGGGCAGGCGCCGGCGACGGGGGAGCCGCCGAGAGGTCCAACTGCCAAGACATAGGCCATGGATACCACCCGGGTGCGACATCCTCGAGACCGTGTCTGGGACCATCGTGTTCGTGACACCCGACGTTCCTGCCGCGAAAGCACCTGTGGCGCCGCCGGACACCGTGGATGTTCCCGCCACGGCGGTCATCGAGGACCAGCGAATGCCCCGTCGGGTGCGACGTCCCCTGGATCTGGCTCGTTTCCTGCTCTCACTGGCGATCACGGCGGGAATCGTCCTCATCGCCTACTTCGCCACCGACACGGCGGCGGGACTCGACAGCGACATCGTCAGCGGCGCATCCCTCCTGCCGTCGTGGAGCGTCCTGCTGCTGAACATCGTCGGTGGCATCGGCACGCTCGGCCTGCCCATCGCCGTCGCCGTGGCCATGGTTGTCCGCCGACGCATGCGTCAGCTCTTCGACGCTCTGGTCGCCCTGTTCATCGGCATCGTCGTCCTGATGGCCGTCGCCTTCGGCATCTCGGCACTGGACGCCCCAGCGCTGCTGCTGGCCCTCGCCGGGTCCACGAACGCAACGGCCGCGACCACCGCGCCTATCCTCGGCGGCCTCGTCGCCTTCGTCACCGTGGCGCGGACCATGGGACGTCGTCCCTGGAACCTCCTGACCATCGTCGTCATCGGCTCGCTGATCGTCGTCAACCTCCTCAGCGGCGGCATCACCTTCGCCGGAGTCGGCATCTCCGTGATGATCGGATGGGCAGTCGGGCTGCTCACCCGCTACATCGCCGGCACGCCCACGACGCGACCGAGCGGTCTGGAGGTCGCCACGGCCCTGGACCGAGCCGGGCTGCCGGTGACCGTGCTGCAGGCCCGCGAGTCCACCACTCGCGGCCGGCGGTACCTGGCCACTTCACGGGCCGGCGGACAGTTCCTCGTCACCGTCCTCGACCGTGACCTTGAGGGGGCCGGGCTGGCGAACGCCATCTGGACAAGCCTTCGACTTCGGGATGACTCCACCGCCGGGGCATTCAACATGCGCCGTGCCATGGACCACTCCGCCCTGCTGTCCTACGCGGCCCAGGCTGCCGGTGCTCCCGTGCCCCGACTGCTTCTCGCAACCGAGGTCGGGCCGGACTCAGTCCTGCTGGCGCACGAGCACATCGACGGGGTCCGGTTCAGCGATCTCGACGAGGTCACCGATGACGACCTCACGGGTGCGTGGCGTGCCCTTCGCACCCTGCACGAGAACCAGATGACCCATCGATCGCTGTCGGCCGAGCACCTGATCCGGGCCGATGACGGCACCGTCTGGCTGGTCGGTGGCGAGGCAGGCAGCATCGCCTCGAGCGATGTCGCCCAGCGAATCGACACTGCCGAACTCCTCGCCACGCTCACGCTCCTCACGGATGTGGACCGATCGGTCACGACCGGCCGCCTGACTCTTGGCGCCGAGGGCCTGAGTCGCGCACTGCCTGCCCTGCAGCCTGTGGCGCTCTCCGGACCGACTCGGCGTCTGGTGCGCAAGAACAAGGCAGTCATGGTGAGACTGCGGGACGCGCTGGCGGAGATCCGCCCCGGCGCCGATGACGAGCAGATCAACTTCGAGCGGTTCCGGCCCCGCACCCTCGTGATGATCATCGTCGGCACCATCGCCGGCTACGTCCTGATCTCCCAGCTCGCCCAGGTAGACCTTGTCGGCCTGCTGCGCACGGCGAACTGGTGGTGGATGGCCGCGGCCGTGGCGTTCGCGATCATCACCTACTTCGGTGCCGCATGGTCACTGTCCGGATTCGTGCCTGAACGGCTCAAGCTCCACCGCACGATCATGGCTCAGGTCGCCGGTGACTTCGCCACCCTGGTCTCACCGCCCACGCTCGGTGCCATCGCCATCAATGTCCGCTTCCTGCAGAAGGCCGGCCTGCATCCGGCCCTCGCCGGCGCGAGCGTGGGCGTGTCCCAGGTCATGGCGTTCGTCTTCCACATCATCCTGCTGACCCTGTTCGGCATCGCCGCTGGCACTCAGACGGATCTCACCTTCGATCCCCCACGTGTCGCCGTGGTCATCGTGGTCGGCGTCCTGATCCTTCTCCTCGCACTCCTCGCGGTTCCTGCCGTTCGACGCCTGATCGCCAAGCGCATCGGCCCCCTGTTGAAGGAGGTGGTTCCCCGGTTGATCACCGTGGCGCAACGGCCGCTGAAGCTGCTGGAGGGCATCGGCGGGATCCTGCTTCTCAACCTCGCCTATATCGGAGTCCTCTACGCCTGCGTGGCGGCATTCGACGGAAGCATGAGCATCGCGGTCATCGGTGTCGTCTACCTTGCAGGTGCCACGATCGGTCAGGCTGCACCCACCCCCGGTGGCCTGGGCGCCGTCGAGGCGGCGCTCGCCGCGGGACTCACCGCCGGCGGCCTCGATGCCGGCCTCGCCGTGTCGGCGGTGCTGCTCTACCGCCTGATCACCTTCTGGATCCCGACGATTCCCGGCTACTGGGCCTTCAACTACCTGACCAAGAAGGGTGCCCTCTGACCGAGCCCGATGTGCAGTCCGGTCGAAAGTTCGACAGACTCCGCTCATGAGCGATGTGAAGATCACCCCCCTGACCGATGGTCCCCTCGAGGTCGACGGCGAGGTCAGCATCGTTGCACCCGACGGCACTGTTCTTCGCGAGACTTCCAAGGCGTACCTGTGCCGCTGTGGCCACTCGAAGTCGAAGCCGTTCTGCGACGGCAGTCACAAGCGTGAGGGCTGGACCGAGGCGAGCGACTAGGTCGCCATCAGCATCACACGCTGAGGGATTCCGCCGGAGGACAGAGGTCCGGCCGGCGATCGTCGACCAAGCGCGATGTCGAACGACGCCGTCACGGCGGGAGCCCCGCCCCACGGAGATCGGGCGTAGCCTCGATCACACCGACGGTGGGGACATCACCAGGGTCAGTAGGTGGGCTTGTCCGGCTCCACCTGCAAGATCCACTGGAGGATGCCCCCGCCGACGTGGACAGCATCGGCGTAACCTGCCCCCTTGACTACGGCGAGTGCCTCAGCCGAACGGCCGCCCACCTTGCAGTGCAGGACGATGCGCCTGTCATTCGGCAGTCTCTCCAGCGCCGATCCGTCGAGGAACTCACCCTTCGGGATGAGGACCGCACCATCGATGCTCACGATCTCGAACTCGTTCGGCTCACGGACGTCGATGAGGATGAAGTCGTCATCCCCGGCCGTGCGAGCATCCAGCATGTCCTTGAGCTGCAGCACGGTGATGGTCGAGCCCATTGCCGCCTCTGCTGCCTCATCCGAGATGGTTCCGCAGAACGCCTCGTAGTCGATGAGCTCGGTGACGGTGGGGTTCTCGCCGCAGACGGCGCAGTTGGGATCCTTGCGGATCCTCACCTGCCGATACGTCATCTCCAGTGCGTCGTAGATCATCAGTCGACCCAGCAGGGTGTCACCGATGCCGGTGATGAGCTTGATGGCCTCGTTGACCTGGATGGAGCCGATGGATGCACACAGGACTCCAAGCACGCCACCCTCGGCGCAGGACGGCACCATTCCGGGCGGCGGAGGCTCGGGATACAGGCACCGATAGCACGGGCCGTGCTCGGACCAGAACACGGAGGCCTGGCCGTCGAATCGATAGATGGAGCCCCACACATAGGGCTTGCCCAGCAGCACGCACGCGTCGTTGACCAGGTAGCGCGTGGCGAAGTTGTCGGTGCCGTCGACGATGAGGTCGTACTGACTGAACAGTTCCATCACGTTCGACGAGTCGAGTCGCTCCGAATGCAGATTGACCCGGACCAGCGGGTTGATCTCGAGGACCGAATCGCGCGCGCTCTCCGCCTTGGGCCGACCGATGTCGCTCTGCCCGTGGATGATCTGGCGCTGAAGGTTCGATTCGTCGACGACATCGAACTCGACGATGCCGAGGGTACCGACGCCGGCTGCCGCGAGATACATCAGCGATGGGCTGCCGAGGCCACCTGCCCCGACGCAGAGCACCTTGGCGTTCTTGAGGCGCTTCTGCCCGGCCATGCCGATGTCGGGGATGATCAGATGGCGGCTGTAACGGCGGACTTCGTCAATCGTGAGTTCGTCGGCAGGTTCGGCAAGGGCCGGCAGGCTCACGAGTACTCCTCGAATGCAGAATGCAGAAGGTCGACTCTTAGGCTAAACGCCCCCTGAAAAACGTTCACACCGGCACCCCGCCTGAAAGCCCCTTGCCGATTCGTAATGCCACCTGACACCGAAGACACAACCGCCGGGACCTTTGGGATCAATCTCCAGAACCCCGGACGACCGAGCAACGGTTCTCATATCTCTCACATATGGGCACGAGGAGGCGCCCCTCTGGGGCCGTAACGACAGTTGCCTCTGGGAACCAAGCCCGAAGAGGCACCAGCAGACTACGCACGCGAGCCCGCGACAGGAATCGATCGTTGTCGTATATCGACGTCGGCTGGACGAAACCACGCACTTCAAAACTCTGGAAGTCACCTGTGGCGGCACGTGCCAGACTGCGGTACTGCTTTCGACCGAGACGCGCAGACAACGGATCAAAGCCCACAGCCAACTCGAACCGCCGCGGCGTCACCGATTCGAGGCCCGCATTCCGGGCCTGGTCGATGGCTACGACTTCAATGGGCACCACCACGGTCTGTCTACCATCGGACAGCAGGACTGCTGCCTGATCTGATCCCGCTACCGCTTCTGCCCGGGTGAGCGCGGCGGCTCCCACTCCCGGTGCCGTCCACTGGGTAGGCCCACCCCCGGGCCCAACAGAGAGTGTTGGAGCGCTCGGAATCCGCGGTGGCATCGGTGCGTACTCGGTCCGGATGCGGTCGGATGGAACAACGGGCGACGCAGCGGATGGTGCACTGCTCCCCGCTTGGTTGACCGCCACGACCGAGGCCGACACTGGCTTTCCGTTCGGCAGCCCGGTGACCACACATGAGCCCGAGGAGTCCGGAATCGTGCATCCGTCCTGAGTGCCTTCAATACTGACTTCAAGAGTGGATGTGGATCCACCCCCTCCCGGTTTGGCGTACACGGTCACCGTCTCGTTGCCCGGGACAACCTTCACCTCCGCCGGCGGTGCGGGAATACCCACAGCCACGCTCGTGGTAGGTGCCAGAGCGGCATCACTCTCACCCGCCTCGTTACGTGATTCGGCAGTCACCGTGTACTCAATGCCGTCTTCGAGATCACGAATTGTGCAGGACGTCAAAGGAGGTTCAAAGGTGCACGACTGCCCACCGGGCTCGGACGTGATCGTGGTGGAATCGGGCTTGCCACCCCCGCCTCGAGACACGTCGACTGTGACGTCACTCTTGCCCACCTCAACGTCCACTCCCGCAGGAGGTTCTGGTGACTCTTCGGTATGCGGGCGATCATTCTCTGAATCGCTCTTGCGACCAGATGGCGCCACGCCATCCGATACGGGTCCCGCGACAGACTGTCCCGCACCGTTTGCGGCCGTCACCGCAAATCGGTACTCCACTCCCTGGTCAAGGCCTTCCACCACGCAGGAGCGCGCTGGGGTATCGACACGACAGGTCCGGTCGCCAGGCTGGGCCGTGACCGTGAAATGAGTAGGGACGCCACCTCCAGATCCCGGCCGCACTGTGACGTGAACCGACTCCTCCATGGCTTCGACCTCAGGCGCTAGCGGAACGGCTGGCGCCCCAACAATCGGCGGTTGCTCAGTCGTGGAACAGCCCGCATCGAGAATTGGCTGGCCAGCTGGCCAGTTGAGGCCAGCAAAGCCGGGGAAGGACGGGATGATGTCGCCCCATTTTGCTTGGGGAAAGACAGGACCGGTGTGGTCGCCATGGCCCCCCGAGACCACCGCCGCCATATCCACAGTGATTACGGTGTACGGATTGGTCTTGCTGCTCGTGGCGTGGCAGAGGGTCACCTTGCCGTCACTGGGCTTGGGAGGAGCGCTTGCCTCCAGGTTGTTTGCGCAGATGATCGTCTTGCCGGTCGAAGGCAGGGAACTGCCTGGCGCCGGCGATAGGTACGGCGTCCACGTCAGGCCGTCTGCGGATTCCTGCAGGACGGCGCTTGTGGACCAAGCACCTCCCTTCGACCCTTTCGGTCGAGCCTCGGTGGGCACGGAATCCGTCCCGAGGTCTGCGATCCAGCATTCTTGGCCGTATCCCAGTGACTCCCATGTCTCGGGCTCGCTGTAGTCAGGCCCCGGATTCTTCGGCGCCAGTGAACCCGTTGGATCTGCTATCGCTATCACCTGCAGCGGCAGATGAGACTTCGGCCCGGCTATGTCGATCTCACCTGTTCGCGGGTTCGACTTCACTGTGACGTCATCCGGATGCAGGGGGCGCTCGGGGCTGGCACTCTCAGCCTCATACCCGTGCTCAGACTCGGCAGTTGATGAGTTGTCCCCCTCGGCCTCCTCCTCTGCGGAAACTGCCTGTGCTGCGATGGACGCAGTGGCGACACCCCCACCTGCCAGTTCGCCATTGACCTGGATGATGTGTTCGCCCAATTCCATCGTCGCGGGGGTCGTGACGGTCGTCTTGAAGTCGCCTTTGTCATTGACCTTGGCCTCGCCAACCTTTGTCGGCGTCGATGCCATGTAGATCTGAACCGTTGACTCGGGGAGATAGCCACCACCGCTGATGTCGATCTTCGCCCCAGGTACGAATTGAAATGTTGGACCATTCGCCAAGGGGACGATGCCCCCGTTGAGTCCAAGTGCCGCCAAGTCCACGCGAAACAGGCTGGTGGTGAAGGCAAGTCCGGAACCACCCGGGAATTCGGTCATGTCAGGTGAAACGACCACTGTGCGGACCAAGAACCTGGTCTGGCCGGGTAGCAAATCCACTCCCGGGGGAATGTAGTCGAGGGATACCGGGGTTGACGGAGCATCCCCCGCACCGCTACCCGCGCCCGGGTCACGGGTGAAGGTGACCGTGTAGCTCTTGGTCGTCGTGCCATCCTCAGCGGTCACGACCACCGCAATCGCGTTGGCACCGACGCTCAACGCCAGCGCCCCGGATGCTGAACCACTCGTCACCGAAGCACCCGCGACTGTCACCGCAGCACCCGGATCCGAGACCGTAGGAGTCAACGTCACCGACGACGTCGCAAAAGGAACCGACACCGCATAAGACGTACTTCCCGACGAGAATGACGGACTCAGAGATCCATCACTCACCACCAGCCCCGACAAATTGGCATCCGTCGACGGCGCGGTCCGCGTGACGGTGACTGTGTAAGTCTTGGTCGTCGTGCCATCCTCGGCGGTCACGACCACCGCAATCGCGTTGGCTCCAACGCTCAACGCCTGCGCCCCCGATGCCGAACCGCTCGTCACCGACGACCCTGCCACCGTCACCGAAGCCTGCCCATCCGACGTTGTGGGCGTCAAAGTCACCGACGACGTCGCAAACGGAACCGACACCGCATAGGACGTCGTCCCCGACGAGAAGGACGGACTCAAAGATCCATCACTCACCACAAGCCCCGACAAATTGGCATCGGTCGAGGCAAGGCTGTAGGTGATGACGACCTGCGCCACGGTGGATGAGTTGGCCGACGAACTTGCGAAGGTCCAGCCCGAGTCGACCTTCGACGAACCGCCACCGCCACCCGAGGGTGAGTCCGAAAAGCCTTGGCTCCCACCTCCACCACCGCCGTAGAACCCTCCGCCGCCTGAACCGCCGGGCGAACCTGAGTTGCAGACGCTTCCGCCATACCCCGCCGCATCGTAGGTTCCCGGCCCGACGCCGGAGTTGCTGGTGCCGCAAGCACCCGTGCCACCCGCGCCGCCAGCAGACGAGGTACCGCCACCGCCCGTCGTGCCAGACGAGCCAACAGACCCCGCACTGCCGTCAGCGACCGTTCCCGACGCCAAAGGGAGGCCAGCAGCACCGCCGTTGCCGGGGGTCTTCGAGTTCAGGGACGTCCCTCCCTGACACCCGCCACCGCCGCCGCCGCCGCCCACAACCGCATCGGTTGTCGGAGATCCTGCCTTCCAGATCGCCGCGAAATAACCGCCCTTGCCTGGACTCGTTGGCGTGTTGTTGCAGTAGGAGGAGTTCGGAGCGTACGCCCCGTTGATCTGAATCTGAAACTGCTCCCCAGATACGACAGATCGTGTCACGCTAATAGAAGAGCCAGCACCGCCGCTGCTGTCGCCGTTACCAACGGTCTTAGCATCGGCTCCTGTGCCTGCACCGCCTTCGACAAGGACAGCCATGGAGGTGACACCCGCAGGAACCGTCCAAGTCTGTTTGTTCTGGGCGTTGGAGAAAGTGTAGGTCTGAGTAGTTGCCTGAGCGGGCGGAGCAAAAGAGAGTAAGCCCAGGGCCAAGATCCCAGAGGTGGCTAGAGCCAGCGACCGATTCATGCTCGAGAAACTACATGTTGGCGCTTCACGAACCCGGTTTCAGCAGAATTATCCGTGCTCGTCGACTCCGCTGGTCTGCGCCACGAGATTGCGCAGCGCCCGCAGGGCCACGGACAGGGTCGCCAGATTGGGCGACTCGACCTGCTCGATGTCGTCAAGAGTCGTACGCGCACGTGAGACCCCTTCGGAGTGGTCCCACTCCCACTGCGACAGTCGCTCCAAGGGCGGCAGGTCCGCCGCTGTCGACCTCAGGATGCGCGACGTCAGTCCAGCGACGACGGAGTACAGATCACTGCGCAGTGCGAAGCGCGCGAGAGCGCTCCAGCGATCACCGCGGGGGAGATCGGAGATCTTCACGAGGGTGGCATCAATGTCGTACCGATCCGAGATGGTGAAGTACAGGGGAATTACGACTTCCGCCGACTCTCCCGTTCGCAGGCAGATGTCCGTGACATCGAGAAGTGCGAAGACGTCCAGGGAGAGGGCTGCGTATCGGGCCAACTCCTCCGGTGCACCAGCCTGCTGGAACCTGCGCATCAGACGGTCGAAGCGCTCGCGCTCCTTGCCGAGCAGGTTGGTCGGCACCGCACTCGTGTGGTCCTCGACAACCGACCCGAATCGGTCGACCTCAGTCTGAACGTCGATCGTGCCGCCGCGGGTCTGCAGGAACCAGCGGGTTGCTCGGTCGAGCAGGCGACGGTTCTCCAGGTGCAGGGCGATCTGAGCACTGGTGGAGATCGAGTTGTCGTGGGAGTTCACCTGCGCCCAGAACTCGGGGATCTGGAAGATCTCCATCGCCGCGGTGGCGGCACGGACGACCTCGACGGCACTCGCACCCGTCTCCTCCATCGCCCGGAAGACGAACGTGATGCCGGCGATGTTCAGCAGGCGATTGACGGTGACCGTCGTGATGATCTGCGACCGCAGTGGGTGGGCATGCAAGGAGTCCGCGAACCTGTCGCGCAGCCCCTCGGGGAAGTACTCGACGAGAACACGGGTGAAGTAGGGGTCGTCTGCGAACGTGGAGCTGTTGAGCTCCTTCGTCAGCCAGATCTTGGCGTAGGCGAGGAGCACGCAGAGCTCAGGACCGGTCAGACCCTCGCCGGCGAGTTCACGGGTCCGGATCTCCTCATCGTCCGGCAGGAACTCAAGGGCGCGATCCAGCAGCCCATTTCGCTCCAGTTCCCGGATCATGCGCTGCTGCACCGTCAGCAGAGCCCGGGTGCCCGCACGGGCATTGCCCAGGACGACGTTCTGCCCGTAGTTGTCGGCCAGCACCATCGCGGCGACGTCATCCGTCATGTCGGCAAGCAACGCGTTGCGCTCCACCTGCGGCAAATCCCCTGCGCGCACCAGCACATCCAGCAGGATCTTGATGTTCACCTCGTGGTCTGAGGTGTCGACGCCTGCGGAGTTGTCGATCGCGTCAGTGTTCAGTCGCACCCCGTGGCGAGCGGCCTCGATGCGCCCCAACTGGGTCAGACCGAGGTTGCCGCCCTCGCCCACGACCTTGCATCGCAGGTCATGCCCATTGATGCGAATGCGGTCATTGGCCTTGTCGCCGACCTCCAGGTCCGTCTCCGACTGCGCCTTCACGTAGGTGCCGATACCACCGTTCCAGAGCAGATCGACGGGCGCCTTGACGGCCGCCCGGATCAGATCGTCAGGAGTCATCGCAGAGACTCCCGGGGGCAGGTCGAGAGCGGCCGACATCTCTGGCGTCATGGGAATGGACTTCAGCGTGCGAGCGAAGACGCCGCCACCCTCGGAGATGAGGCTGAGGTCGTAGTCCGCCCATGACGACCGAGGCAGGTCAAAAAGGCGTCGCCGCTCCGCATACGAGGCAGCGGCGTCGGGGTTGGGGTCGATGAAGACGTGACGATGATCGAAGGCGACCACCAGGCGGATGTGCTCACTGAGCAGCATGCCGTTGCCGAAGACGTCGCCGCTCATGTCGCCGATGCCCGCCACCGTGAAGTCCTGTGACTGGGTGTCGATGTCCATCTCGCGGAAATGACGCTTCACCGACTCCCAGGCACCCCGAGCGGTGATGCCCATCGCCTTGTGGTCGTAGCCGACAGACCCGCCCGACGCGAAGGCATCACCGAGCCAGAAGTCGTACTCAGCCGCAATCGAGTTGGCCAGGTCCGAGAAGGTTGCTGTGCCCTTGTCGGCCGCCACGACGAGGTAGGCGTCGTCGCCGTCATGCCGCACCACATCGGGCGGAGGAACCACCACACCATCGACAAGGTTGTCGGTCACATCGAGCATCGAAGAGACGAACTCCCGATACGCCGCCCTCCCCTCCGCGAACCAGGCATCCCTGTCGACCGAGGGGTCGGGCAGGCGCTTGGCATAGAAGCCTCCCTTGGCACCAACGGGCACGATGACGGCGTTCTTGACCTCCTGGGCCTTCACCAGCCCGAGGATCTCCGTGCGGAAGTCCTCCTGCCTGTCGCTCCAGCGCAGGCCTCCTCGCGCCACGCTCCCGAATCGCAGGTGCACGCCCTCCACCCGGGGCGCGAACACCCAGATCTCGTACTTGGGCCTGGGCAGCGGCATGTCCGGCACCTGCTGCGGGTCGAGCTTCAAGGCGATGGACGATCGCTCGCGGCCGTCGGCGTCGGTCTGGAAGAAGTTCGTCCGGAGCGTTCCCCGGATCAGTGCGAGGAACGAGCGCAGGATCCGATCGTGATCCAGACTCGCTACCTCATCCAGTGCGGACTCAATGCGCTCGACCAGTGCTCGCTCCTGAGGTGCCCGATCACCCGATAGCGAGGGAGAGAACCTCACCTCGAACAGCTCTACCAGGAGCCGAGCGATCACGTCGTTGGTGAGGAAGACCTCTTCGATGAACGTCTGGCTGAACGTCGATCCGATCTGTCGCAGGTAGCGTGCATAGGCGCGAAGGATGAGCACCTCACGCCATCTCAACCCCGCGGTGACGATCAGGGCATTGAATCCGTCGATGCTCGTGTGATCGTCCCATGCCGCGGCGAACGCCTCGTCGATCCGCTCGGCCAGCGACGAGCGTCCGACGATGTCGCGATCTGGCAGCACCATGCCGAAGTCGAGGATCCAGGCGTGCTCCGTGCGCACTCGGGCGACTTCGAATGGGTACTCGTCGACGACGTCGACGCCCATCGACTGCAGGATCGGAAGCACCCGTGACAGAGACATCGCAGGCCCGACACGCGTGATCTTCAGGCGCAGCTCCCGACGACTCGCATCGGTCGGCTGGTAGACCTCCAAGGAGAGCTCCCCCGGCGTCAGCCCCTCGATCACGAGTGCGTCATGAATGCCCCGATCAGCGCCGAACTCCTCCTTGTAGGACTCGGGGAAGGCGCTCGAATACGTCCGCAGCAGCGGTGCAGCACTGCGCTCACCCAGGCGGTTCACCAGCTCCGCAGCGAAGTCGTCGTTCCAACTGCGCGTCGCCTCGGCCACTCGCTGCTCAAGGTCGTGGTGGTCAACGGTTGGCAGGCCGTGCCCCATGGGCACGTGGATGACGAAATGCAGGCGAGCGAGAACGGACTCCGACACCCGTGCCGTGTAGTCGACGCTGATGCCTCCGAAGGCCTCCAGGAGCAGCTTCTCGATGCTCAGCCGCACCGCGGTGGTGTATCGATCCCGAGGCAGGTAGACCAGACACGACATGAATCGCTCATAGTCGTCAGGTCGCAGGTAGAGCTTCGTTCGGCGTCGCTCCTGCAGGTGGAGAACCGACTGCGCCACAGCGAGCAGGGCGTCGTCGCGGGTCTGGAAGAGCTCATCTCGAGGATACGTCTCCAGGAAGGCGAGGAGATCCTTGGCATCGTGCGACCCCGCGACGAAGTCCAGTCGCTCCTCCAGGGAACTGGCCTTGGCCCGCAGGATCGGGATGTCCAGGATGCTCTGCGTGTAGGCGCTTGAGGAGTACAGGCCGAGGAACCTGCGCTCGCCCGTCACATTCCCGTCAGCGTCGAACCGCTTCACGCCGATGTAGTCGAGATAGACCGGGCGGTGCACCGTCGATCGGGAATTCGCCTTGCTGAGGACCAGGAGCTCCGGTGTGCGGGCCAGTGCCCGCACAGCCGGCGGGAGCACGGCGAAGCTCTTGGACATCATCGTCGGGGAATCAGGATCGACGTCGACGCTCAGGATCCCAGCACCACTGCCGTCGACCGGGACAAGGGCGTCCTCGCCGTCGACATCCTTGAGGTCGTACTCGCGATATCCCAGGAAGGTGAAGTTGTCATCAGCCAGCCAGCGCAGGTAGGCGGCACCCTCCTCGGCCTGACTCGCAGCCATGCCCTTCGGAGGCGTCCGGGAGATCTCCTCCGCCAGTGTCGAGGCACGCGCCCGCATGACCTGCCAATCGCGCACGGCCAGCCGAACGTCATGCAGCACGTTCGCGACCCGCCGCTCCAACGCGCCCGCCGACCCGGACTCGAAGTCGCGCTCGATCTCGATCCACATCCAGGACTCAGCCTGGGAACCGACAGGACGCACATCGTCGACATCGCCGCTCAGCACCTCGATCAGATGGCCCGCCTCGTCACGACGCACGACCAGAGTGGGGTGGAGGAGGAGGTGGATGGTGCGCCCCGAGCCGGCGATGGCACCGGCAACCGAGTCGACGAGGAACGGCATGTCGTCAGTCGCCACCTGCAGAATGCAGCTTCCGCCCGTCTCGGCATCCTCTCGATCGACAACCGCGATGAGGGTCTCTCCCGTGGGACGATCCGTGGCGAAGGCCAGCAGTTCAGCCGCATGCTCGGCAAGCTCCGCCACTGAGCGCACTCGGACGTCCTCGCCGGACAGATACCGGGCGAAGCGCGCGGTGAGCAGGCGCACCTGAGCATCAGCGATGGCGTCGATCTCCAGCTGAAGCCGGGAGCCCTGAGAACTCATCACGAGTTTCGCCTCTTCGCAACGACGCGGCCACTCATAGGCCGGAGGAGCACTCCGTTGAGCCCCACACCCGACACGGTAGCGACCTGAGCGGCGCCGGGAGGCCATTCACCACTCCACCCGGGCCTCGCCTTCCCGGCCAGGTGTCCGAACTGGAGCAGATCCGGCAGGATGAGGTCACGCCCGAGACAGCAGGAGGACCACCATGGCAACACGTCTGGAGTACGAGCAGGCGCTTCCTGCGACTCCGGCAGAGGTGCTCGCGATGCTCCAGGACCCTGACTTCGTCACGGCCAAGGCCGAGCGCACGGGAGCCTTCGACATCACGGTGCACGTGGACAGACTCGATGACGGCACGGTCGTCACAACCTGCACACGGTCGATGCCGGCCGAGGTGCCGTCCTACGCCACGGCGTTCGTCGGAGAGCACCTGACGATCACCGAGGTGCAGCGGTGGAGTGCCCTCGACGCCCAGGGAATGGCCCGGGCGGAGGTCACTGTCGACTTCCACGCACCCCTGACGTACCGCGGATCCATCGATCTGCGCGGTCAGGGAGCGGCATCCGTCCTGGTGAATCGCGGAGAGTTCAAGGCGAGCGTGCCATTCGTCGGCGGCAAGGTCGAGCGGGTTGCGGCGGAGATGACCGAGAAGTACCTCTCCAAGGAGACTGAGGTCGGCAGCGCCTGGCTCACGGCCTGAGCGTCAGCCTGCCTCCGCGCACTCATCCGAGTCCTGCCAGGCATAGGCGCTCGTGCGCAGGGATGTCTCCAGGACGAAGCGAATCCGCGTGCCGTCCATGAGGTTCGCTCCGATGGCCACCAGATCCTCCGGACCGGGTCCGATCATGCGCACCGCTGCGCCCGATGCCCGGACGATCTCGGCCTCGCGGCAGGCGACCTTGGTGACTTCTGCTCGCCAGCGCCGTTCGAGCCGGTGAGCAACCCCAGTCGGCTTGTCGGTCGAGAAGCTCACCATGGGGGCGATGACGTATACCTCGTCGAGGCCGGCATGCGCGACGACATCGATCGATGTGGCTGACACGGCTCCACCGTCGACGTAGGTGTGCCCACCGGCGCTGACCGGCGCAAACCATCCCGGGATCGCGCAGGACGCCATGACCGCATCCGAGAGGGGGACCACCGGGGATCCCGATCGGCCGAACACCACGCGTTTGGCATCGTCGTAGTCCATGGCCACGACCCAGACGCCTTCGTGACCTGCCCACTCGCCCATCGGCGTGACGGCATCGATGAGGTGTCCGACTCGCTCCAGGCTCCTCGTCCCCTCAGGAACGAATCCGGAGAGCAGCGCCGTGGCCGGCACCTGTCCGAGGCGCCTGAGCGTCGAGCCGATGAGCTTGGGCGAGCCGGGCCCGAGCAGGCGCGGGAGCGAGGGTCGATGGCCACCGGTGGCTCGCACCGGATCGAAGCTGTAGCCCGCGAGTGGACCGTCGGACACGACCTCGTCGTTGTAGTGCTGACGCAGCTGCTCGACCGTGACCCCGGATCCCAGCAGCGCTGCCAGCACCGAGCCCGCTGACGTTCCGACGATGACGTCGGCCTCCGCGGCTGCGAAGCCGAACCGCTCCTCCATCGCCGCCAGTGCCCCGACGGCCCACGTGCCACCCAGCACTCCCCCGCCGCCGAGGACAAGTCCGCGCCGTGGTCGGTCCGCCGGCCTGGCCACCTCCGCGGTCATGCCGATCCCTCCTGCGGCGGCGTCGCGGGTGCCCCACGGTCCCGGCCATCAACCACGCGCAGCGAGCGAAGTGAACTGCGGGAGCGTTCGAGGAGCTCATCGACGGCGTCGGTCAGGCAGGCCGAGAGCAGGTCGATATCGGCGAGGGCGTCACGGTCGGCGTACAGGCCGATGTAGACCCCGCCGTCGTAGGAGATCACTCCGATGCTCAGTGCCTGGTTCTGAGTCAGGGGCACGACCGGGTAGGCCGCGACCATCTGCGAACCCGCGGCGTACAGCGGACGCTGTGGCCCGGGGACGTTCGTGATGACCAGGTTGTACAGCCGGCTCGAGACGGTGGAGCCCACCCGCGCGCCGAGCGCGTGCAGGGTCGGGGGACCGAAGCCGGCGATGTCGACGATCGCATCGGCGCCAACGAAGTGGGAGCTCTCGTCCAGGAAGGCCAGCTGGTAGCTGATCTGCTGGAGGCGAACGGCGGGGTCGCCCTCGCCGACAGGAAGCTCCACCAACGTCGCGGATACGCGATTGCCCCCCGCGTGGCCTGAGCCCGCTGCGGGGACAGCGATGCTCATCGGGAGCATGGCGCGCAGGACGTCGCCCTGGCGGACGGGATGCCCGCGTGCCTGCAGCCATCCCCGCAGTCCCCCGGTGATCGCCGCCAGGATGACGTCGTTGATGGTCCCGCCCAGCGCCCGACGCACCTGCTTGACCTCGTCGAGTCGGACGTCCACGGTCGCGAAGCGACGCTGCTCTCCGATGGGCACATTGAGCGGGCTGGTCACCGGCGCCCGCGCGATCGCGAGCGCGGCGGAGATCATCCCCGTGACCTTCTCCCCCACCCGCGTCGCGCTGTGCGAGACGTCACGCACGGTGTCGCGAAGCGCCTCGACAGCGGCCGCGGGCCTCGTGCCGAGCTCCGTGAAGGCATGCGAGAGCAGTTCGACGTCCGACGGCTCCCGGCGCGGACGCCAGCTGTCCGACGGGACCGCCGCGATCTCGTCCGTGGGATCAAGCATGACCTGTGCGGTGTCCACGGCTGACAGGCCATCGACCAACGACTCGTGGCTCTTGGTGATGATGGCGAAGTTGCCGTCGGCAAGGCCCTCGACCAGGTACATCTCCCACAGCGGACGGTGCCGGTCCAGCGGGCGGCTCATGATGCGCGCCACGAGCTCCTGCAGCTGCTGCGCTGATCCGGGCTTGGGCAGTGCCGAGCGACGTACGTGATACGTGACGTCGAAGTCCTCGTCGTCGACCCAGACGGGACGCGCCACACCGAAGGGGACATCGCGCACCCGCTGTCGGTACCGCGGAACGTAGGGAAGCCGCTGGCTGATCAGGCGCACCAGCTGCTCGTGGTCGAAGCCGCCCGCCGGGGGTCGGAAGATGGCGACACCGCCGGAGTGCATGGGCGTCGTCGGCGTCTCCATGAACAGGAATGAGGCATCGAGGGGGGACATGCGGCTGGGCATGCTCTTCTCCCCTCGTTCGTGGGCCGTCAGGTGGGACCACCCTTGCTACTCGCCAGTATCCACCCTGACACGGAACATCCGGTCGGTCTGCACGGGGTTTCTCCTCAGGCCGCGATCGACAGCGGTGTCGACACCCGGGCCGCCAGCGCCACCATCGCCCTGCGGACACGGGACCGCCGTGCACCCTCCCCGAGGCTGTGACCGCGGTCCCAGCAGCCCTGAACCGAGCGGGGATCGTCCGGGATGTCGACGACATCGGGGATGCCGCACGAGGCCACCGCCTGGTGCCAGGCGCGTCCCGAGCCCCGCGCGCGATTGCGCACGAGCGTCACCGGAATCCCGTTCGACTGGCGGTCAACCGCGGACCAGCCGGCCAGGAGCCGGGCCGCGCCGAGACTCGAACCATCAGCGACGACAACGAGTCGGTCGGCCTGGGCAGTCGCGCTCAGCGCCGCCGCATTGCGCTGCCGCGCCCACGCTCCCGGGGAGTCGTCCTCCTCAAGGCAGAAGCCGGCATCGACGACGACCATGTCGAAGGACGCGCGTGCCGCCTGCCACAGCCGGTCCAGGGCCGCCGAGCGGACATCCGGCCACCTGCTGGCCTGCGCGATGCCGCCCAGCACCCGCCATCGGGAGTGCGCCGCACCTCGGGGCGACATCGTCAGGGACGCCAGGGAGGTAGGAGACAGCGTGCCGGCCTCCGCCTGACGGCAGGCCACGCTCATTCCGCTGGTCTCCTCGACCAGTCCCAGCGCCATCGCGACCGAGGGGGCATAGGTGTCGGCATCGACGAGGCATACGCGCAATCCGCGGTCGGACAGAGCCTCGGCGAGTCCGATCGCGACAGTTGTGCGTCCAGGTGCCCCCATCGGTCCCCAGACCGTCACGACGGAGCCCGTGCCCATGCGGGCCCGCAGCTCCTGATCCCGGACAGGACCCCCCTGGGGGCGTGCGTCTGCGGCCGGCCACGAGGCGGCGGCTGCGGATCCCGAAGCGGTGTCCACCTCAGCCGTGGAGCAGTAGTCCTCCGGGGAATCGCCGGCGATCGGCGTCACCCCTGCCTGGCACACGTCAGCGACCTGCTGCATCGTCGTCGCTGGCGCCGGGGAGACGACGATGACGGGGTCGACCCCCAGCCTGCTCAACCGCTCAGTGCCGAGAGCATCGGCGGCCAGGCCCACCACCACCCGATGGCCGAGGCGAGCGATCACATCTGGCGTGAGTCGAGGCAGTGTCGAGGCGATGACCACCGGGCAGGTCTGATCCGATGCCGCCGCTCCCAGCAGGTCAACGGCGTCGACACACCTGCGAATCACGGTGAGATCCGCTCCCGTCGCAACGCGGACGAGCTCGGACTCGTCGGCCAGTCCTGTCAATGCGAGTAGCACCGCCGTCATGGTGCCCCCTCCTCATCGACTGACTCGTCGTCCGCGGCCACCACCGCCTGCTGATCGGTGATCGGAACCGTGACGAGGTCCAGTACCGAGCCTCGGGCAGCAGCGATCACCTCCGCCACGTCCACTTCGGGAACAGCCAGTGCGACACCCCAGCCACCACCGAAGCCGACCCCATCCGTCGCCACGGAGGTGACCAGCACGTTTCGCAGGACGAGCCGAGGCGGGGCACCGGGCGCCGTGACTCCTCCGGCTGCCGAGACCGTCGCCCATACGTCGACCAGATCTCCGGACTGGAGTCCCGCCGGCGCGTGCAGCGGATCGACGGGAACTGTCACGGTGCGCAACGAGGAACTGCTCGCAGGCATCAGCGCCGAGCGCGGCACGAGTTCACCTGCAGCGATCGGCGCGCGCAGTTCTCCCCGCAGGTCGTCAGTCGCGCTGACATAGCCGTCGGCGATGGCGCGGGGCACCGCCACGGACGCCAGGTCTCGCGGCGCCGATCCCACGGACAGGTCGCGCTGGGCCCTGAGGACGAGCACGGTGTCGTCTCCCCGGCCCAGCAGCGCAGCCCCCAGCACTGCGGAGACGATCACGAGGGCCAGAGCGCCCCAGACTCGGCCATCGTTGAGACGGGCGCGCGACTGCCGTCCGACAACACGGGATCCGGGTGTCCGATCAGCAGAGGGGTCAGCACCGATACGTCGATCTCGGGTGCGAAGCATGGGATTCCTTCCTCAAGTCGCCCCAAGGATCACCTGCCGACTCGAAAATCGCGAACGACTATCCACAGGCAGTAGTAGGCGTCCGGCCCGGCATTTGGCACCATCAGACCGTGCCCCCTCGATTCCTGACCCTTGCCGACGTCGCCGAGACGCTCAACATCTCCGCCGCGCAGACCTATGCACTGGTGCGCAGCGGTGATCTTCCGGCGATCAAGATCGGTGGCCGAGGCCAATGGCGCGTCGAGGACAGCGCCCTTGAGGAGTTCATCGCGCGCAAGTACGCGCAGACCCGGGAGTTCGTGGAGTCACACCCATTCGGGTCCGACGACGATTGATCTCAGCCGGTTCGCCACATCTGGACCGAAGAGAAGGGTATGACGAACCGCTCAGACTCGTCCGTTCCGATCAGCTCCACGTGATCGGCGGCCACCCGTCCCAGAGTCCCGGAGTGACGCTGTCCATCGGACAACAGGATTCGGATGATCGCACCTTCGACCCAGAGGGCCCTAAGCCATGACGCCACGGTGCGTTCTCGCATCCTCGGGATGTCCTCCGGACGCAGGGCGCCCAGCGATCCACGCAGCATGACGACAGCCGAGGACGGTACGACGATCTCATCACCGACGTGCCCACGCAGGACCAGGTGCTCAGCGATCGGGAAACCGTCCTCCAGGGTGCCGTGGACGATCGCCCCACAGGTCAGCCAGAGGCTCACGGCGCCCGATCGGTCCACGAGCCGCATGCGCGCTGACTCTGCGACGAAGACCTCAAAGGCCTCCTCGCGCGCCTGCGCATCGACATCGCGCTGCACGATCGCCTCCGCGTCCCGCCACAATCGCTCTGCATCCATGACTGCAGGTTTCCCGGATCGCACCACTTCCAAACCGAGAGGCACCCGGGGGCTCGTGGGCTGACGCCCGGACTGCCACGCGATGTTTGACATCCCTGTGGATGGGGAACACCGTCCAGCGGAACCTGTCCACCGGCACTGGCAGGGACTTGACACCACCACAAGTGATGTCATACAAACGCAAACACAGGCAAACACACGAATCCTCCACCCTGGAGGACCGCGGCCCCCGACGCGGACGAGACATCGCCCACCGCGAGGGAGTGCCATGACCACCGCACCATCACCCCGTCCAGAGCCCACCGAGCCGCGCCGGCTTCGCCTGATCAAGGGAGAGGGATCCGGGGCACGCCAACTGAGGTTCCCCTACGAGTACGAGGTGGCGCCGGGCGTTCCCGCCATCCCCTCCTCGGCAGCACCGCTGTCCCTGGTGCCCACACCCGTCGACGATCAGGCCGAACCAGAACCGCCCGCGACCCCGTCAATGCCTCCAGCCCCGGCCGGCCAGTGGATCGCTCAGATCGCCCGGGCAATCGCGGAGGTGGCCAGCGGAGAGCGACCGCCAGCCCAACTCACCGGGCATGTGTCACGCGAGGAGATCGCTCGCCTGAGCAGGCGCGGTCAAGCGGTCACTCGGCATCCCTCGTCGCGCGCCTCTCGGGGCACGTCCCGACTGCGAGCAGTCCGGGGACTGCGCCTGTGCCAGGTCGCCCCCGGGGTCGTGGAGACCTCAGCTGTGCTCGTGGGCAACGAGCGTGCGCAGGCAATCGCCATGCGGTTCGAGGCCGTGAACGATCGCTGGCAGGCGACTGCCGTCGAACTCAGGTGAGCTGCCAGACAGGACGTCGAACTGCGGTGAGGCGCTCAGATCAGCGGCGCTTGCGGTTCGCCCGCTCCACCCGCCGACGCTCAGCGCGCGAGGCATTCGGGTCGACCTCGACGATCTCGCCGTCCTCGACCTCCATGGCACCGTGCACGACGTCGCCGTCCTCACCGGGAGCGCTGTACTCCATGTGCTGAGGCCGTGACGGGCCCAGCCCCGGAGCCACGATCTCGGGCTCGGCGGAGCGCTGAGTAGCCTGGGCGCCATCAGCTGCGGCTGCTGCGAGCGCAGCACCGGCACCGGACCCCGTCGCGTCCACCAGCACCCCAGCGGCCTCGGCCGCCTCCTCGGACGCCGGCTCCTTCACCTGGACCTCGACATTGAACAGGTACCCGACCGTCTCCTCCTTGATGGCGTCCATCATGGCGTTGAAAAGGTCGAATCCCTCACGCTGGTACTCGATGAGCGGATCGCGCTGAGCCATTGCCCGCAGGCCGATGCCATCGCGCAGGTAGTCCATCTCGTACAGATGCTCACGCCATTTGCGATCAAGGACCGACAGGATGACCCGGCGCTCCAGCTCTCGCGTGACCTCCTCCCCGAGTGCCTCCTCGCGCAGGTCGTAGGCGCGCTCGGCATCCTCGACGAGCTCAGCCGCCAGGAAGTCCGACGAGAGGGCTGCACGCGAACCACCTGCGCTGTCCTCCAGCTCCTCGACGGTGATGCCCAGCGGGTAGAGCTGCCCGAGTGCCGTCCAGAGCTGATCCAGATCCCACGACTCCGGGTATCCCTCACCCGTGGCGGACTGCACGTAGCCGGACACGGTCTCGCGCAGGAAGGTGCGCATCTGCTCCTCGATGTCCTCCCCCTGCAGGACACGACGGCGCTCGTCGTAGATCACGAGGCGCTGGCGGTTCAGGACGTCGTCGTACTTCAGAACGTCCTTGCGGATCTCGAAGTTCTGCGCCTCCACCTGGGACTGGGCCGAGCGAATGGCGTTGGTCACCATCTTCGCCTCGATGGGCACATCGTCCGGCACGTTGAATCGGCGCAGGAAGGAGTCGACCATGTCCGACTTGAACAGTCGCATCAGGTCGTCCTGCAGGGAGAGATAGAACTGGGACTCACCCGGGTCACCCTGACGGCCGGAGCGGCCTCGCAGCTGGTTGTCGATTCGGCGGGACTCATGCCGCTCGGTCGACAAGACGTACAGGCCACCCAGACCGATGACCTCCTCGTGCTCGGCCTTGACCGCCACCTTCGACTTCTTCAGCGCTTCCGGCCAGGCAGCCTCGTATGCTTCCGGATCCTCGATCGGCGAGAGACCCTGCTGCGACAGTGCCGCCGCCGCCATGAACTCAGGGTTGCCGCCCAGGATGATGTCGGTGCCTCGACCGGCCATGTTGGTCGCAACCGTGACCGCGCCCCGGCGTCCGGCCTGCGCGACGATGGCGGCCTCGCGCTCATGGTGCTTGGCGTTCAGCACCTCGTGCGGCACACCATTCTGCTTCAGCAGCCGTGACAGATGCTCGGACTTCTCGACGCTCGTGGTGCCCACGAGGATGGGCTGACCCGTCGCATGCCGCTCGACGATGTCGTCGACGACGGCCTGGTACTTGGCCTCCTCCGTGCGGAACACCAGATCCGGCTGATCCAGACGCTGCATCGGCCGGTTCGTGGGGATCGGGACGACGCCCAGATCGTAGATCTGGTTGAACTCCGCGGCCTCGGTCATGGCCGTGCCGGTCATGCCGCCGAGCTTGTCGTACAGGCGGAAGAAGTTCTGCAGAGTCACTGTCGCGAGGGTCTGGTTCTCGGCCTTGACCTCGACGCCCTCCTTGGCCTCGATCGCCTGGTGCAGGCCCTCGTTGTAGCGGCGCCCGGCAAGGATGCGACCCGTGTGCTCGTCGACGATGATCACATCACCGTCCATGACCACGTAGTCGCGGTCCTTCTTGAAGAGCTCCTTCGCCTTGATGGCGTTGTTCAGGAAGCCCACGAGCGGGGTGTTGACGGTGTCATAGAGATTGTCGATCCCGAGCTGATCCTCAACCCGGTCGATCGCCTCCTCGAGGACGCCGATCGTGCGCTTCTTCTCGTCGACCTCGTAGTCGCGGTCCCGCTGAAGCAGAGTGACGATCCGGGCGAACTCGGCGTACCACGTGGTGGCCTGGTCGGCCGGGCCGCTGATGATCAGCGGTGTGCGGGCCTCGTCGATCAGGATCGAGTCGACCTCGTCGACGATGGCGAAGTGATGGCCCCGCTGGACCATCTCCTCCTGCGACCAGGCCATATTGTCGCGCAGATAGTCGAAGCCGAACTCGTTGTTCGTGCCGTAGGTGATGTCCGCGGCGTACGCGACCCGACGCTGGGCCGGGCTCATGTTCGAGAGGATGACACCGACCTCGAGGCCGAGGAAGCGATGGATGCGGCCCATCCACTCGGAGTCACGCTCGGCGAGGTAGTCGTTGACGGTGACGACGTGCACGCCCTCGCCTGCCAGCGCATTCAGATAGGCCGGCAGGGTCGAGACGAGGGTCTTGCCCTCACCGGTACGCATCTCGGCGATGTTTCCCAGGTGCAGCGCTGCGCCGCCCATCAGCTGAACGTCGTAGTGACGCTGCCCGAGGGTGCGCTTGGCCGCCTCACGGACGGTCGCGAATGCCTCCGGGAGAAGGTCGTCGAGGGTCTCGCCCGCCTGCAGGCGCTCCCGGTACTCGTCGGTCAGTGCTCGCAGCTCCTCGTCGGTCAGGTCGACGAAGTCCTGCTCGACGGCATTGACGGCCTTCACGATGCCCTCAAGCTTGCGCAGGACCTTGCCTTCGCCGGCGCGAAGGATCTTGTCGAGGACTCCCACAGCGGTGCGACCTTTCGATTGCGAACACGGGGCCGAGGCGCCTCAGCGGCCCCTCGCGGGTGCGGTTCACCGAACCACGCCCTCTATCGTAGATGCCAGCGCTTCCCGCGCCTCGCTGGCAGTGCGAGACTTGCTCCCGTGCCCTCGACCCGAGTTCGCGCCCGCCCCGTCCTGAGCGACGGAATCGTGAGCCTGCGCGCACTCGAGCAGGCGGACGCGAACGACATAACCCGGGCCTGCCAGGACCCCCAGATCACCCGGTGGACGACCGTTCCCACCCCCTACGACCGTGCGGACGCCGAGGCCTTCGTCGACCTGCATTCCGACGCTGAGCGTTGGTGGGACAACCCCACCTGGGCCATCACGGTGATCCCCGAGGACCGCTGGGGCGGATCTCTCGAACTGCGACCGGACGGTCACGGGGGTGCCGACGTCGGCTACCTCCTGGCCCCCTGGACTCGCGGAGCCGGCCACGCAGTCCGCGCTCTGCGGCTGGCGTGCAGCTGGGGCTTCTCGTCCCTTGGCCTCCAGGTGGTGACGTGGCACGCCTACGTGGGCAACGACGCCTCCCTCCTTGCCGCGCGCAAGGCCGGATTCCAAGTGCCTCCGCACGTGTTCCGGTCCTTCGGTGTCCAGCGCGGCCGTCGACGGGACAGCTGGATCGGCACCTTGACCCCCGAGGATCTCGCCGGTGCCGCCCGCACCGCTGAGGCCCGACGCGACTATCTCGGCCCGGACCTGACCCGTCGTGAACTGGACGTCCTGCGGCGACTCGCGCTCGGCGAGCCCAACCGGACCATCGCCACGGTGCTCGGGATCAGCGAGAACACCGTCAAGAACCATGTGCGCAGCATTCTGGAGAAGCTGCAGGCATCCTCCCGATCGGAGGCCGTGGTCTCCGCCCTTCGTCTGGGCATCGTGTCGTTGCCGAGCTGACACCGCTCCGCTCTCGTTCTCCACAGGAGTGTCCGAGTCGGTCGCTCGACCACCGGCGGTGGTCCACCGCTTCACGGGCGATTGCTCGCCACCATCGTGTCACCGTGCGCGCACGGACACTGGTCACCGACCTGACGGACCTGGTCCTCGGCCGCGCCTGCCTGCAGTGTCAGATCCCCGGCCGACCTCTGTGCGAGCTCTGCCTCGAGGATGCGCGCGGCCTCGGCGCTCTTGTCGACCTGCCTGTCGGACTGCTGGACCTGCGCGTCGGTCATGCCCTGCCGTACCGAGGCCTGGGCTCCGACCTCGTCCTCGCCTACAAGGAGCGAGGCAACCGCGCGCTGGCTGACGCCCTCGGCGTCCTGCTGGCGGACGCCGTCTCAATCGTCGTGACTGACATTTCCACCGCGGGCCCGCGTCACTGGGCCTTGATCCCCATTCCCGGGCACCGTCGTCCCGAACGGGGCTTCGCCGCCTTGGACGCCATCGCAGCCGGCGCCCGCCGGGAACTTCGCCGCCAGGGCACGGCGGTCACGATTCAACCCCTGCTCGAGCTCACGACTCGCCACAGGCCCATGAAGCAGCTGGACCGCCGCGAGCGATGGCGGTCAGTCACCGGAAGCATGTCTGTCCGAGCGACTCAGATTCGACCCCATGACATGGTCGGCTACATCGTCATCGACGACGTCGTCACCACTGGCGCAACGCTAAAGGAGGCAGACCGTGCCCTCCGGGCTGCCGGAGTGCTGGTGCACGGCTTCGCCGCGGTCGCCCTGACCGCAGCACCTGGCGCGTAGTCGATCAACCCGGGTAGGTGGGGGCCGACCCCCGAACGCGCTCGGCCCAGACCCCCGGCCCCAACTCGTATACGAGTCCATCCGCCGCACCGACGAGCGTCGGCAGGCCGGGCGCCGCGCCAACGCTCACCGGCGCTTCTGGTGCACCATTCGAGCTGATCGAGCCTCGTGCGAGATCGATGTCGAACACCTGGAGGCTGCCGGCACTTTCGCTGCCCAGGACGGAGAGACTGTCGGAGCCCGACCACGCCACGTCCACCGCCTCCGCGAGCCTCGACTCGATCCGGATCGGCGCCTCGACAGTGATCCCCGACGCACTGACCGTCGAGCGGACGACCCTGGCGAGCAGCACCTCGGTTCGCGGACCCCTCTGAACGATCACCGCAGCACGTGTTCCGTCCCGCGAGGGCACGACTGACTGCACCTTCACGCGCCCGGTCAGGCCCTCGACCGGTATAGCGCTGGACGTTCCGTCCGTGCTGACGGCGACCAGTCCCTCCCCCTCGTCGACGACCCAGACAGAGGACGGGCCGTCGAAGGCCAGTGAGATCGCCCGACCCTCCTCGCGCACCTTGATCATGGTGGCACCCGTGGCCAGTCGAGCACGCCAGAGCGCCCCCTCGGTGTCGATACCCGCAACCGACCCGGAATCCGATCCCACAGCAATATCGATCAAGGTGACGTCGCCCTCGCCTGCAGCACCCGGGACCGGAGCCACACCGGCCGGCAGGACCGATACGACGCCCTCCGGCCTCGTGGCGTAGCCGACCGATCCCAGGGGCATCCGATTCGGATCCGCCAACGGCCAGGCCTCGCGCGGCTGGGGGTTCCTCACGCCCGGCACGAGGAGCGGCTGACCCGCAGCGGTGATGTCGATCGACTGGACGTCGGGGAGCTGCCGCAGCGTCCATACCAACTGCTGCGAGAGCGCCTGCCTCGTTCGATCATCGGCCTCCAGCGCGGATGCCGTCAGGTCGACCCGCGCCACTCCGGACTCGATGGGCACCGCGTCGATGTTCAAGCCCACCGATGCAGGGAAACCGGTGCGCACAGCCGGCAGCAGCCAGTCATTCGGGCCCTCGATGAGCCGGCGCACCAGAGTCGTCGCAAGGCCGGGCCCGATCACCGGGATCATCCGCGGGTCCGGCACGAGCATCTGGAAGTCCGGATTGAAGAAGTAGACGTCGAAGCTCCGGAAGGCACGGTCCACATCGACCTGCGACAGCAGGAGCCCCTCAGGCACCCGGCTGATCCGCCACTCGCCGCCGACCTCCGTCAGGAAGAAGGTCGTCCGGATCTCGCTGCCCGAGGACGCCACGGTGAACCGCCCGTTGGGCTCGATCGTCCCCGAGTGGGGCGCGGTGAAGGACACCGCCGACCCGAGCGTGGAGAGCGACGGGGCCCCCTCGTACACCGTCACGCCCGCATTCGTGTTCCAGGCCTGACTCGCAGCCGGCGTCAGGTAGGCGCGCGCGACTCCGTGATTGTCATCGAATGAGGCTGACGCATCCAGGAAGCCTCGGACCACCTCGTCGGGGGTCATCCCTGGCCGCGGTGCCCGGGCGATAACGCGGATGAACTGATCCTCCGGGTCGACTCCGACCTGATCGCCCTGTTCGATCGGCCCGGCCGTGGGCACCTGTGCCGACAGGGAGGATGGGAGTACCCCGCAGGCCGTCACCAAGGCGACGGCCACGAGTGCTCCGAGCAGGCGGAGGATTCGCGCGGTCATGGCTGCGTCCTCATCATGAGCCGTTCTCCGAACCCTCGATGACGAATGTCGCCGCAGGCGAGGCCACAACGACGTCCCTCGGCGCGACATGCGGCTCAGGCTCGGTCGGACGTGGTGATGGGGAGTAGTCGTCGGGCTCGGGCTCCAACGGCAGCGGAGACCCCTCGAATCCCATCGAACGGTCCATGGGCAGGGTGAGCCGGAAGCAGGCACCCTTGCCCGGCTCGCCCCATGCCTCCAGCCACCCCCCGTGCAGACGCGCATCCTCGAGCGAGATGGCGAGACCGAGTCCGGTGCCCCCCGTGGTTCGAGCTCGCGCCGGATCGGCTCTCCAGAATCGGTTGAAGACCAGACTCGACTCCCCCGGGCGGAGTCCGGCGCCGAAATCCCGCACCGTGACGGACGCAGCCTCGGCATCGTGGGCGACCCGCACATCGATGCCATGCAGGTCACCGTGCTCGATGGCGTTCTCCAGCAGATTGCGGATGATCCGAGCCACGCGACGCTGGTCGCACGGGACCACGCACTCACGGTCGACCGCTATGAGCCGGACGTCCAGCCCTGCGTGGTCGGCCAGGGGCGCCGCAGCGTCCACCGCCTGCCGCACCAGAGCGATGAGGTCGACGCGCTCCTCGTCCAGCACCGCTGCCCCAGCATCGAAGCGCGAGATCTCCAGCAGGTCGGCCAGCAGGGCCTCGAAGCGGTCCAACTGGTTCTGGAGCAGCTCGACCGCTCGCTCCGTCGGGGCGTCCAGGAGCTCGCGATCGTCATAGACGACATCGGCTGCCATTCGGATCGTCGTCAGCGGCGTTCGGAGCTCATGGGACACGTCCGAGACGAAACGCTGCTGGACGCGCGAGAGGTCCTCCAGCTGGCGGATCTGCGTCGCCAGGCTCTCGGCCATGGCGTTGAACGACGTGGCCAGCCGGGCGAGGTCGTCGGTGCCTCGAACGGGCATGCGTTCGGAGAGATTGCCGTCGGCGAGCCGAACAGCCGTCCGCGACGCCGCCCGTACCGGCACCACCACCTGCCGCGTCACAAGCAAGGCGACCCCCACCAGCAGGATCAGCAGCAGCAGTCCAGTGACGATGACGGACGATCGCACGAGGTCGAGAGTCCCCTGCTCCTGGGTCAACGGGAACAGGTAGTACAGCTCATATGGACCAACCGTGGGAACGGTCAACGGCGCGCCGACCACGAGGCCCGGGGTGCTGCGGCCGTCCAGGAACTGGATGTCGGTGTAGGTCCACGACTGGCGTCCGGAGTCGACGATGGCGGCACGGAGAGCGGGGGGCACCGAGGTCTCCGCAACAAGGTTCGTGCCGCGCTCGGGCGCGTCCACCGCCGACTGTGACGAGAGCAGGAGGACGTCGAAGGTCGCCGGCGCTCCGGCTCGGGCAGCGAGCGCGGCCACCACGCTGTCGACGATGCGTGCCGGCGCAGGAGTCGAAGGACCGGTGTCGGCAGCGTCGGTGATCCGGCGAGCCTCGCCCAGCCCGGCGGTTGCCTCCCCGACCGAGAGGCGTTCCTTGGCGTCGAGGAGCCCAGAGGTGACGCGCGAGAGGAGGGACAGGCCCAGCACGCCGACGACGATCAGTGACAGCAGCAGTGTGGTGAGCGTGACGCGCAGCCACAGGGACCGTCGCCAGGTACGCCCCATCGCGCGCGGGACTGCCAGCACGAATCTGGGGACGACGAGCAGGAAGCGCGACATGACAGGGGGCGGCTGAGGCCCGCTAGACCTGTCCGGCCTTGTAGCCCACTCCGCGCACGGTGAGCACGATCTCCGGCTTCTCCGGATCCACCTCCACCTTGGCGCGCAGTCGCTGGACGTGGACGTTCACCAGACGGGTGTCGGCCGAGTGCCGGTAGCCCCACACGTCCTGGAGGAGCACCTCGCGGGTGAAGACCTGGCCCGGCTTGCGGGCGAGGCAGACGAGGAGGTCGAACTCCAGGGGCGTGAGCGACAGCACCTCGCCACCGCGGCGCACCTCGTGACCCGACACGTCGATGTCGAGATCGCCGATCGTCAGCGACTGGCTCGCAGGCTCGTCGTTGCGACGGATGCGAGCACGAATGCGCGCAACGAGCTCCTTGGGCTTGAACGGCTTGATGATGTAGTCATCGGCTCCCGACTCCAGGCCGACAACGACGTCGATGGTGTCGCTCTTCGCGGTGAGCATGACGATGGGCGTCCCGGACTCCGCACGGATGGCACGGCAGACATCGACTCCGTCTCGTCCGGGCAGCATGAGATCGAGCAGCACCAGATCGGGCTGAGCTCGCCGGAAGGCGTCGAGAGCCTCGGCGCCATCACCGCAGAACACCGGCTCGAAGCCCTCGCCCCTCAGGACGATTCCGAGCATCTCGGAAAGGGCCGCGTCATCGTCGACGACGAGAACCCGACCGCGGGAGCCTGAAGCTGAGGACACCGTCATGCGCCTATGGTGACACGTCGGGCAGGCCTACGAGCAGGGCTAGCGCTCCAGGGGCGTTCACGAGACCGTGCGAGACCATGGACGCACCCGTCGAACCGGTGCGCCACCGCACCCACCCCAGCACGAGACCCGAGGGCAGCAGCACGAGGAACCGCGTGGGCTCGAGGTGGAAACCGGCGAACACGACCGCGGTCAGCAGGATGGTCAGAACCGAGCCGACTCCCCTCTTGCGCAACGAGGCGAAGAACAGGCCACGGAAGAACAGCTCCTCCACCATCGGAGCGCCGATCATGACGATGATGGCGAAGATCACCAGCGAGGGGCGGCCCCCCTCAGCCTCCAGCTCGGCAGCGGCGTCGGCTGCGGCCGATGTCAGGTCCGGAAAGACGATCTGAGTGATGACTGCCGCCACTCCCGCGAGTATCAGGGCTACCAGTCCCCCGCCGAGCCCCCATGCGGTGTCAGACCAGCTCAGCCGCAGACCCAGGTCCATCCGGGGGCCGTTGCCTCGAAGGCGGGTGATCAGCAGGGGCCAGCCCGCCAGCATCAGCCATGGCGCCGTCGTGCCGATCAGGATCTGCGCCACCAAGGGTGCATCGGTGGCGAAGAGGGCGAAGCCGACCGCGAACGCCAGCACGACCGCGCCGATCATTCCGATCAGGACGTCCCAGAGTCCCCATCGGGGGTCGCGCAGCACCGCACCGCTGGCCACGGCCTCCGTGACGGTTGCAGGACAGCCGGGGTAGTCGGCCGGAGCACGGTTGGTGGGCACGTCTCCACACTAGGTGAGGTATCGACGGCCAGCAGGTACGGTCATGGCATGGCGACTGGACGACCAATGACTCCCTGGCCCCGTATGAGACCTATGCGACGGGCCATCGGCCTGGTGGCAGTCGTGATCGGTGCCGTCTGGTTCATGCAGGGCGTCGGCATCTCCAGCGAGAGCGTGATGAGCAACAACCTCCTGTGGGCGGTCATCGGCACCGTGGTCTTCGTTGCCGGCTTCGTGGTCCTCTACCGGGAGCACACGGCTGCCAAGATCGCCATTGCGGAGGATCGCGCTGCAGCGGCTGCTGAGGCGGCTGCTGCCGAAGCCGACATCACCGCCGACGAGCCCCCCACGTCCCCCTGAAACGCCGAAACCTGCAGTTCCCGTCACAACCAACCGTGGGAGTGACGGAAACTGCAGGTTTCGAAGCGCGAGGACCTAGTAGCGGTACAGCTCCGGCTTGTACGGACCCGCAACGTCAACGCCGAGGTACTCGGCCTGCGGCTTGGTGAGCTCCGTCAACCGGACGCCGAGGGCATCCAGGTGCAGACGCGCCACCTTCTCGTCGAGGTGCTTGGGCAGCGTGTAGACGCCCAGCGGGTACTCGTCGAGCTTGGTGAACAGCTCGATCTGCGCCAGCACCTGGTTCGTGAAGGAGTTGCTCATCACGAACGACGGGTGACCCGTCGCGTTGCCCAGGTTCAGCAGACGACCCTCGGACAGCATGATGATCGAGTGTCCGTCGGCGAACGTGAACTCGTCGACCTGCGGCTTGATCGTCTTGCGCGTGACACCCGGCATCGTCATCAGACCCGCCATGTCGATCTCATTGTCGAAGTGACCGATGTTGCCGACGATCGCCTGATGCTTCATCTTGGACATGTCGTCCTTGGTGATGACGTCGTAGCAACCCGTAGCCGTGATGAAGATGTCGGCGCTGTCGATGACGTCCTCGAGGCGGGCGACCTGGTAACCATCCATGGCTGCCTGAAGGGCGCAGATCGGATCGATCTCAGTGATGATCACGCGCGCACCCTGGCCGCGCAGCGACTCAGCCGAGCCCTTGCCCACATCGCCGTAGCCGCAGACGACGGCGACCTTGCCGCCGATGAGGGCGTCGGTCGCACGATTGATGCCATCGACGAGCGAGTGGCGGCAGCCGTACTTGTTGTCGAACTTGCTCTTGGTCACCGAGTCGTTGACGTTGATGGCCGGGAAGAGCAGCGAGCCCTCGCGGAGCATCTCGTAGAGACGGTGCACGCCGGTGGTGGTCTCCTCGGTGACGCCCTTGATGCCGGCCGCGATGGTGGTCCAGCGCTGCGCATCCTCGGTCAGCGAACGACGGAGGGTCTCGAGAACGACCGCGTACTCCTCCGAGGTGTCGGAGTCAGGCATCGGGACGACGCCCGCGGCCTCGAACTCCTTGCCCTTGTGGACCAGCAGCGTGGCGTCGCCGCCATCGTCGAGGATCATGTTCGGGCCCTTGCCATCCGGCCACATCAGGATCTGCTCGGTGCACCACCAGTACTCGGGCAGCGTCTCGCCCTTCCAGGCGTAGACAGGGACGCCCTGGGGGTCCTCAACGGTGCCGTTGGGGCCGACGACGATGGCCGCGGCGGCGTGATCCTGGGTGGAGAAGATGTTGCAGGAGGCCCAGCGGACGTCGGCGCCGAGATCCACGAGGGTCTCGATCAGCACCGCGGTCTGGATGGTCATGTGCAGCGAACCGGTGATGCGGGCGCCCTTGAGCGGCTTGGTGGAGCCGTACTCGGCGCGCATCGCCATCAGGCCGGGCATCTCATGCTCGGCAAGGCGGATCTCGTCGCGACCGAACTCCGCGAGGGAGAGGTCGGCGACCTTGTAATCGGGGGTGCCGTCAGGCTTGGACACGGACATGCAGAACTCCTCGTGAGAGTGGATCAGGTCAGTGCGAACGCCACGAGGCTTCGATGGTTCGCCAGAAGGCCACCGCGGGAACCAGGGCTCCGGACCGCTGGGGCTGCCCCCAAGTGTGCCAGAGGAGGATGGATTCCGCCCAATTGGCACGCATCCCAGGCGCACTTTCGCGCGGCAGGCGGGGACATTCGGGGGGTGTCCCACGTCAGTTCAGGGGCTGCGGTCGATATCAGGCTCGAGGAAGATGTACTTCGCCGTCGGGACGGCAGCCCTCAGTCTCACTTCCGCGTCGTCGATGTCCTGCGCGATCTCGATCCCGGTGGCCGAGTGGGCGACGGCGATCTTGGCCGCGACCAGCAGCTCGTCAGGCCCCACATGGAGCGTGCGCAGGTGGATGACGCGGTTGACGCCATCGGAGCTCTCCAGCGCCTCGCGGATGGCAGCCGTCTCCTCGGGCAGGGCGCTCTCGCCGACCAGCATCGCCGTCATCTCCATGGCGAGGAAGATCGCGATGACGACGAGCAGCGTGCCGACGGCCATCGCACCCATGGCGTCGAAGCGGCCGTCACCGGTGATCACCGACAGTCCGACTCCCGTCAGCGCGAACATCAGACCGACCAGGGCGCCCGCGTCCTCGAGGAGGATGACGGGCAGCTCTGGCTGCCGGGTGTCCCGTACGAACATGGGCAGGGAGCGACGGCCGCGGGCACGGTTGGCCTCGCGCATGGCCGTCCGGAACGACAGTCCCTCGAGGACGATGGCCACGAGCAGGACCACAACGGCAATCCACCAGTCGCTCAGCGGCTCGGGGTTCTGCCACTTGTGCAGGCCCTCGTAGAGCGAGAACAGTCCGCCGACGAGGAAGAGCACGATGGCCACGACGAAGCCATAGACGTACCTTCGGCGGCCGTAGCCGAAGTTGTGATGGGCGTCCGGCGCCTTCTTCGCCCTCTTGTTGCCGATCAACAGCAGGATCTGGTTGCCGGAGTCCGCCAGCGAGTGAATCGCCTCGGAGAGCATCGACGACGAGCCGGTGAAGGCGAACGCCACGAACTTCGCGATGGCGATGCCCAGATTGGCCAGCAGCGCGGCGATGATGGCCTTGATGCCGCCCTCAGTGCTCATGCAGTTCGCCCCGTGAGGTCAGTACTCATTCCTGGCCACATCCCATCGTTCATTGACGAACTCGACCTGCTTGGCAGTTGACTGCACGATCGCCACGAGTCCATCGACCTCGACGAAGCTGTCGGGGTCATCGGCCGAGATCACGGCCGCCGTGCCCGGGCGCAGGACGACCTCACCGAAGTCGGAGACCACGGTCGCCCTGCCCTCGATGAGGAGCACGATGCGGTAAGCACCTGAGGGGATCCGCTCGCCGCCCGACGACAGCATCCGCACGATGAATGGCGAGTTGACCGGCCAGATGAGGTCGCCGTGCCGGGTCGCCATGAACTGCGGCGCGAGATGCTCAGCAAGGGCGCCCATCGCGTGATCGACGAAGACCGGCTTCTGGGTCAAGCCCAGTCGAATGACGTTGTCCGACGACGTCATCACCTCGAGCCCGATGCCACGGATGTAGCTGTGCGGAACTCCCGCAGGGACGAAGACGGCCTGACCGGACTCGAGCCGCAGGTAGGCCAGCAGCGGCGTGAGCAGGGCCCCCCGATCGTCCGGATAGTGCATCGCGACGGTCTCGTAGGCCGCGACCTGCTCCTCGGGAAGCCCGGCAGTGCGGGCTGCCTCGGCGAGCCCGGCGATGAGTTCAGGTGTCGAGGCCTCCAGCAGCCCACGGATGGCCGCCTCACGATTTCGACCCCGAACCGCGTCGACGATCTCCTGACCGAGACCAAGGGCAGCGAGCATCTCGGCCGCCTCGACCTCCGAGCGCCAGCCGGCGAAGGCCTCGAAGTCCTGGAGGGCCACGAGCATCTCGGTCTTCTCGAACGGATCCGAGTACACCTGTGGCGAACCCTGCTCCTGCTGGCGCCATCCGGCAGCGGCGACGTGCCCCGGTGGGTGCACCTGAACCGAGAGAGGGCGCGCTGCCGCGAGCAGCTTCACCAACAGCGGGATGGCCTCGATGTCGAAGTGGTCGGCCAGGAGCTCACCCGTGGGTTGGCCGCCGTCGTCGACCAAGGGAGACGGTCCGCCGGGATGGACGCCGAACCACAGCTCGGCCTGCGGAGCAGACGTGGCAGTGCCGCTCCACGGCTCGAGGCCGTCGACCACACCCCAGTCATAGTCCTTGACAGCACCGCGGACGATGAGCACGTCAGTTCCCGGCCAGCAGGTCACCCTGCCCGGCAGGCAGACTCGCCTCGGCCAGCAGCATCACCGGAATACCCTCGCGGATCTCGTACGAGCGGCCGCACTCAGTGCACACGATGCGCCCGGTCGCCTCGTCCGGGACGACCGGAGCATGCGCCGGACAGGGGCAGGCGAGGATCTCCCACAGATCAGCGGAGATGCCCAGTGCTGCCGCTGCTCCTGGCGAATCCGTCATCTCAGGCCCCCGCTCGCATGATGGTCAGAACCTCGTCGCGCAGCGCTGCCATCTGGGCGTCGTCCGGCGCCTCCACATTGAGCCGCAGGAGCGGCTCGGTGTTGCTCGGCCTGACGTTGAACCACCAGTTAGACCCGCTGACGGTCATGCCGTCGAAGTCCTCGATGTCCTCAGCACGTTCCACGAATGCCGCCCGAATCGCCTCCGTGGCAGCCGCCGCGTCCGGCACCTCGGTGTTGATCTCACCACTGGCGATGTAGCGGTCATAGGGGGCGAGCAGGCTCGACAACGTCGTCCCCTCTGGGGTCTCCCCCAGTGCAGCGAGCGCGTGCATGGCGGCGAGCATGCCAGAGTCCGCACGCCAGAAGTCGCGGAAGTAGAAGTGCCCGGAGTGCTCTCCACCGAAGACCGCGCCGGTGTCCGCCATCGTCTGCTTGATGAACGAGTGGCCGACGCGTGTACGCACCGGAGTGCCTCCGCACTCGGTGATGACCTCGGGCACAGCCTTGGACGTGATCAGGTTGTGAATCACCGGGGATCCCGGGTGCTTGGCCAGCTCGCGCGCAGCGATGAGCGCCGTCAGCGTCGAGGGGCTGACGATCTCGCCGCGCTCATCGACGATGAAGCAGCGATCAGCATCTCCGTCGAAGGCCAGGCCGATGTCAGCGCCGACCTCCACCACACGCGCCTGCAGATCGCGAAGGTTCTCCGGGTCGATCGGGTTCGCCTCGTGATTGGGGAACGTTCCGTCGAGCTCGAAGTACATCGGGTCAATGTCCAGCGGCAGGGCCGGCAGGCCCGCCGCTTCGCCGAGAACGGCCGGAACGGTGAAGCCGCCCATACCGTTGCCCGAGTCGACGACCACCTTCAACGGCCGGATCCCGGACAGGTCCACCAGATCACGGAGGAACGTCGCGTAACCCGTCAGCAGATCGTCCTCGCGCACTTCGCCGAGGGGCCCGTCGAACGAGGGGATGCCGTCCTCGACCATGCGCCGGATGTCACGAAGCCCGGTGTCCTGGCCGACGGGAGCCGCACCTGAGCGGCACAGCTTGATGCCGTTGTACTGGGCGGGGTTGTGGCTGGCCGTGAACATCGCACCGGGGAGACCCAGAGACCCGGAGGCGTAGTACAGGCCATCGGTGCTGGCGAGGCCGATGAGCACCACATCGCATCCCTGCTCCCGCACGCCATCGGCGAAGGACGCGACGAGATCCGGACCGGACGGCCGCATGTCATGGCCGATGACGACGGTCCCGGCGCCACCGTCCGCCACGCGAATGCCCAGCACGCGGACGAAGGCCGCCCCCACGTCGTGGGCCAGCCCCTCGTCGAGCTGGTCGGGGTAGATGCCGCGGACGTCGTAGGCCTTGATGATCTCGTCGAGATTGCGCACGGTGCAAGGCTATCGGCCCAGGGGCTCCATCACCGGACCGGTGATGCTCGGCCCCGGCTGGGCGGCCAGCGGCATGCCGTGCGGCTCGTCGAACTACTCGTCGAAGTCGAAGAAGAGGTCGTCGCTCTCAGGCGCGGTCGGTTCGACTGGTGCGACGGGTTCCATCGGCTCCTGCACCGCTGTCAGCATGCGCAGATGACCTCGACGCGCGACCTCCACAGACCCGGTCGGCACCTCGGTGGGCAGCGGAGCGCCGGGCTCGTAGCGGGGGCGTGCGGCCTCGCGCACAGCGTTCGCAAGTGCCTCCAGATCGTCACTGGATGGCTTCAGCGCATCAGGGTCGGGCGTGATGCGGACGATCTCCCAGCCGCGAGGGGCCGTCAGTCGCTCACTGTGCATCTGGCACAGGTCGTAGCAGTGCGGCTCGGCATATGTCGCGAGCGGTCCGAGGACAGCTGTCGAGTCCGCATAGACGTACGTGAGCGTCGCAACAGCAGGGCTGTTGCATGACGGCTTCGAACAGCGGCGGCGACTCACCCAGCGCACGCTAGTCGCTTGCAAGCACGTGGCCCACGCGGCACGCCGTAGGTCCTCAGCGCATCCCGACGGATGGGTCCTGCACGACGGTGGGAATCGCAACCTCGGTGCGCAGCGGCGGCCACGGGTAGCCGGTGATCAGGTCCCCGAACCGGGACTTCTCTCGCAGGCGATGGGCGACGACCACCGGTCCCGAGCCCGCACGCGGAGTGACGACGGCCGTGTACCAGTCGACTCCCGTCGGAGGGCTCACCCTGACCCAGCGCATGGTGCCGGCCGGAATGGTGAGCCGACGCACTCCCGTGGGCGTGGCCGCGTCTCGACCGCGCTTGTAGGGCAGCAGGGAGATCTCGATCTGCGCCTCTCCCTCCGGAGCGGCGATTCCGACGCGGAGCTCGGTCGCTGACCGAACCGGAAGACCCGAGACGGCAGCGGCCGAGGTGTGTGACTGAGCACCCGCGGTGAAGGAGGTCTCGTTGCCGAAGAACTGGCGCATGCCGGCAACGATCGGGACGTCCGACGTGAGCTCCAGCGTTGCCGGCTGCTGGTCAAGAACGGGCGACATGTCGATCGCGATGACAGAGTCGGCGGGCACTTCCACCTGTGCGCGCTCGGCCGGTGCGTACGTGCCGTCCTCGGTGATGATCCGGACGCGCACGATGGCGTCGTCTTCTCCCGGGGCAGCAACCGACAGAACTCGGGCTCCGTCACCGTTGATGATGCCCGGCACGTAGACGCGGGTGGCCGGTGGGGCCGCCTGCGGCACCCAGTCGGTGCCCACGTTCGCCAGACCGGACCGCTGCTCGTCGTCAACGGATGCTCCAACCCGCCCCGCACGCGCGATGACCTGCACCGCGGTTGCCGTCACGCCGGGTGCCAGGACGTCTAGGCGAACGACGAGTCGGTCCTCCCCCTTGACCACCAGCCCGCGCCCGGCCGGTGCCTCGATCACACCCTCCGGTCCGCGGATGATGACGTCGACGATGGCGGCCGTCTGATCGGGGTTGACCAGAACGATCCTGGTCTGCCGACCTGCGATCGCACCTCCGCCGACGAACCAGAACTCCGAAGCCGCAGGAGCACACGCGGTACTCGCCAGGCCGCGGCCCGCGCCACCCGGGTCACGACCCCACTGGTCGGCGACGAGACCGGGGGCGAGACTGCCCTCGCCGTACGCCTCGACAGCCGGAAGCCGGGTTCGACCGAAGGCCTCGATCTCCGCCTGTCCGCCAGGCACGACGATCTTGGACTGAGCCGACGTGCGGCCAGCGAGGGTGCGCATGCCCGCTGACCCGGGCGCCCCGTCCTGCCCGGCCTGGCCGGGCACCACTGCCGCTGTCACTCGGACGCCGAGGTCCGACGCTGCGCCGGGCTCAGGGCACAGCAGGACAGCAGAGCCGATGGGCTCGATCGTCACGGCACCCTCAGCCACCGCCGGCAGGGGTCGTTGGAGCAGGAAGGCCACCAGCGTCACCGCCAGCGCCGCCACTCCAGCAACGAGGAGCCAGCGCACAGAGATGAGGCTCGGGCCCGTCTCGCGCGGGGGTCGAGGCGTCGGCGGACGACGACGCGTACGCCGCGGTCGATCCTCGGTGGACCTCCGGCGTCCGGGAGTTGGGATCTTCATGAGCCACTCCCGTCCGTCGGCCGCTCAGTGCCGGACTCGTCGGACTCGTCGGACTCGTCGGACTCGGGCACCGCGGG
>Ga0255756_1000467_pt1 | contig 49729 bp, 33 predicted proteins | sample 011ome_20_FD_179956 | JGI IMG/M metagenome (GOLD analysis project Ga0255756, IMG submission 179956) | Coastal salt marsh microbial communities from the Groves Creek Marsh, Skidaway Island, Georgia - 011509CT metaG (version 2) | ecosystem: Environmental > Aquatic > Marine > Intertidal zone > Salt... | reverse complement strand
AATTCTTCTTTATCTTCTCCTTCTTCTTCTTCTGCTCGACATTATTAAACGCACCAGCAGCAGTCATCATCGTCCGAACATTTACTCTCGTAAAAGTGGATAAAAAAAAGTGAAAGTGAAGATGATGATGATGACAACAACAACAACAGCAAGAACAACAACACCAACATCATCAACGACGTCATCACCAATAGTATATAATTCTAGTAGAAGTAGCAGCAACGGCACGGCTACGACCACATCGAGAGTTATGCTAGGAAGACGAGGAATGATGACGACGAGTGATGATTTCAATAGTAGACGCATATTATTTCATAGCAGCAACAACAAAAGCAGCAGCAGAAACAAAAGAAAGTCTCTGACTCTTCGCGCCAACGCTGCTTTGGCGAGTAAAGGCGAAGTGTCGCTTTTAGATTACGGTGCTGGAAACGTTCGTTCCGTTCGAAACGCGATGCAAAAGCTCGGGTACACGGTCAAAGATATCAAATCTCCGGAAGATATCCTCGCGGCGAAGAAACTGGTCTTCCCTGGCGTCGGCGCCTACGGGTCCGCCATGGACATTTTGCGCGAGAGAAAGTTAATCGAACCTTTGAGAGAATACGTTTTGGATGGAACGAAACCATTCATGGGTGTGTGTTTGGGCTTACAGTTACTGTTCGATGGGAGCGAAGAGTCGGGAGGCGTAGAAGGTTTGGGTCTGATTCCCGGGACGGTGACCAAGTTCACGGGAGACGATTTAATCGTGCCGCACATTGGATGGAACGTGAACGAAGTCAAAAGAGAATCGTACTTGATAGATTTACAAAAAGATGATCCATCATCTGCTTCGGTTTCCGAGAGAGTATATTTCGTGCACTCGTATCGAGCGTTGCCGAACGAAAACAACAAGGATTGGGTTTTATCGACGTGCGATTACGGGAGCGAACCGTTCATTTCAGCCGTGCAGAAAGGAAACGTCATGGCGACGCAGTTCCACCCGGAAAAGTCTGGCTTCACTGGTTTAAAGATTTTCGACCAGTTTCTTTCCGGCGGTAAGAGCGAAATGGAAACGTCCTCGGCGTTGCCGTCCTCGGCGAGCTCGGATGCCGTGCGGAAAGGGTTGGCTAAGCGCGTCATCGCGTGCTTGGACGTGCGCAGCAACGACGCCGGCGATTTGGTCGTCACCAAAGGCGACTCGTACGACGTGAGAGAAAAAAGCGAAGGAGAGAGCGGCGACGTTCGTAACTTGGGTAAACCCGTCGAACTCGCGAAGAAATACTTCGACATGGGCGCCGATGAGGTGAGTTTTCTGAACATTACCGGGTACCGCGACACGCCGTTGAAGGACGCGCCGATGATTGACGTTTTGAAACTCTCCAGCGAAACCGTGTTTGTGCCTTTAACCGTCGGCGGCGGTATTCGCGATTTTACCGACTCGAACGGTAAACATTACTCTTCTTTAGAAGTCGCCTCGGCGTATTTTGCCTCGGGCGCCGATAAGGTGTCCATCGGAAGCGACGCCGTGGAAGTCGCGGAGAAGTTTTACGCCAACAACGAACAGGGCGATGGAACGAGTTCTATTGAAACCATTTCCAATCGATACGGGTCTCAAGCCGTCGTGATATCCATCGACCCGAGACGCAAATACGAAACCGACCCGAAAAACACAAAGAACAAGTGCATAGAAACCAAACGAAAATTAGGACCAAACGGCGAGAAATATTGCTGGTTTCAGTGCACCATCAAAGGTGGGAGAGAAGGACGCGATATTGGCGCGTACGAGTTAGCCATTGCGATGGAAAAGTTAGGCGCGGGTGAAATTCTTTTGAACTGCATAGACGAAGACGGACAAGGTAACGGTTTCGACCACGAGCTCGTGAAAATGGTTGCGGACGCGGTGAAGATCCCCGTCATCGCCTCCTCCGGCGCCGGACACCCGAGGCACTTTTCTGAAGTTTTCGGAGCCGTTCCGGCGTGTTCGGCGGCGCTCGCGGCTGGAATCTTTCACAGAGACGAAGTGACTGTGAAGGAATGCAAAGAAGATATGGCGAAATGCGGGTTACCGACGCGTCTTTAATAAAAAATTGGTGGTAATTTAGTTAGTTTTAAAACTTTCTTTTAAAAAAAGTTATACATTTGAAGAAGCTTTCCTTTCTTCGTCGTCGTCGTCGTCCCCAAAAACTAGAAGAGCCTCACACGGTGGCGTTCTTTTCTCCGGTCTCCGCACCAGATGCGGACGGCTCGCGCATCTCACTCACCGTCGCCGCGCTCGTCGCTCGCTGATTTTTCAAATACGCTTGGTAATACAACGATCCGAAAACCATCGCGGTCCCGAGCCATTGCATGAACGTCAACGGGTGCATAAAAATCAAGCACGACAACAGAATAGACAAGAACTGTCTGGTCGTCATGATTGTCGCGAACAGCAACGCCCCGAATTCACGAATCGTGTACAAGATGCACAACTGTCCTAACATTGCGGCGACGCTCAAAGTGCAAATATCTTGCAACACCGCCGGGTGTCTCCCGACAAACGCCACCGCGTCGAAAAACGCCGAATCCGAAAACAACCACAAAGCACTAATAGATGCCGAACATAAATTCACCCACAGCATTTGATTATACGTTTCCATCTGGTACCCTTTGAACAACTTATCTTGAAACGTGGACGTGAACCCGTCGAAACCGAGGTATCCCAACATCAACCCGACGCCGTACATGCTCGTATCTTTCCCACCTTTCCCGTGATGTTTCGCCGCGCTCGAGGACACGTCCCCGTACAAAGCAAACATCGTGCATCCTAACGTCACGCCTGCGGCGATGAAATAATCTTGCATGACGTACCGTCTCTGATTAATTAAATATCCCCAAATCATCACCGGAATCATCTTCGCGCACTTCCCTAAAGTTTGTACCGGAAACGAGACGTATTTCAAAGCTTCGTATTGACAATACGTCGCGATGACGTTGGATAAACTGACCGCGCAGTATCGATGAATACCCGCGACAGGTTGCACGTTCCCTCTCGAATACGCCAAAATCCCCATCGCCATTAAACAGGACAAAAGTCTGTTCGATAATACTAAAAACACGGAGAACTTAAAATACTCTTCGTTTTCTCCGTCCGTTTCGTACGGTCGAGTCATGATTCGTTCTTGCAATAAACCGTACACGAGTAAAGATCCGACGACGCCGACGACGCATCCTAAAATTTTCAGCGCTTGCGGGTGCTGCATGAGCTGTTTGAATGAAGATCCTGAAGACGATGAAGACGAGGAGGGAAGAGACGATTGAGAGTTCGACATTTGATTATATATTATTATTAAGATGTTGTTGTCAAAGTTCTTCTTCTTCTTCTTCTTCTTCTTCTTCTTCTTCTGAGGAAAATTTTGTATCTCGAACTTTTCTCAAAAAAAAAACAAAAAAAGGGGGGTGATTTCAGTCCATTTTTTTCACCACCACACAAAAATACGCGCAAAAAATAAGCAAAGAAAAGTTGTTTAGGACAAAAAAAAGAATCGATCGATGACGACGACGACGAACGAAACCACGACAACGCCGCAAAGACGACGAGACGTCGGACACATCCGATCCGTTCTCGCGTCGACGACGTTGCGTTCGATGCTGTCGCAGATCGATCGCGCGAAACAAGGAAGTTTAGCAGGAGCGGGGTCTTTCGTCGTTTCTCTTGGACACGACGATACGTGCGAGACGGCACTCAACACGTTGAAGAGATACAACGTTTTATCGGCGCCAGTTTTGGTGCAAAATGTCGGGTTGAATCGTGAAGACGAAAGAGCGACGTGTTTGGGTTTTTTCAGCGTCTCGGACGTGATCGATCCTCTCTTGGAAGCTTTCGAAGACGAGAAAAAGTTGGAGAAGATGGAAGATCCAATCAACATGTTGCAAGCGATGTCGTTGTTACGAAAAGTAGCGCCTGAAGTCTTCTCGAAGAAGATTATTCAAATCGGCAATCTCAGCGACGTGGATTTAGTCTTTGAACCGTACGCGAAAGAGTTGTCGATTCTGGAAGCGATGGAGAATTTCTTGGCGAACCAACACCATTTAGTGCACAGACTCGGCGTCTTCGACCCGCACGGGGAGATACATCGCATAATCTCGCAATCCGACATCATCAAGTTTTTGCAAATGAAGAACGAACAAGGTGTTTTTAAAGAGTTATCGAGATTAACAGTCCAAGATTGCGGTTTTTGCTCCTCGGAAAGAGCGCTCGGTCTCTGTTGCGTCGAGCCGCACGAACTTACGATCAATGTTCTGAAAAAACTGCGCGATCGAGATATCTCGTGTGTCGGCGTCGTGTACGAAGATGTGTTAATCGCGAACTTTTCAGCATCCGATCTCAGACGCGTGACGAAAGATCACGTCTCTATTTTGGGGTTACCGATCGCAGAATTCTTGGCATTGTCTCATCGCACGAGTTACGGCGGGTACTCGCATATCGAGAGTCAGCACGTGAGTCACGCGTTCTTCCAAAAGATGAACGAAGACAGTCCAACCGCGGTCGATCGACGGGATAAAGCAATCGAAAAAGACGAAATATTTTTACAGACCGTGGGAGTGTCGGCGACGATCTCTGATGTTTTGAACGCGCTTACGTACGTTCACCGCGTGTGGGTGGTCGTCGAAAAACCGAAACTGAATGCTGGAAAGCCTCTCGACGTTATTACGTTGACGGATGTTCTTCGTCTGTTCATCTCGGAAGAAAACGATGCTTTCGGCGAAGAGAATAAATAAGAAGAAGTCTTAAAACTTAAGTGCTGTGGGTACTTTCAAGAAGAAATAAACACTCTGTCGTATGAACACAACACACTAGCACTATATCACTTACGCTGTTTTCGCCCTTGTTTTCTTTGAAACGCGTTTCCTCCTGCCGATCTCGACGGCGCTTTCGTCGGTCTCGCCGGCATTTTCTGTTCGCGCCTTCGAAGATGTTTCGCAATTTTCCCTCTATCGTACTCTTCGTCGAGCTCGTCATACCCGCGAGACTTTTTAACGTTCTTTTTCTGAGATGTACTAACTTGCTGGCGCATTCCCATCGCGCGACTTTTATTATTATCGTCGTCGTCGTCGTCGTTCCAACCTCGAGTATTTTTATCTCTTTGCGCTCGTGATTTCAAGAATGTCTTTATCATGTTTCCTTTATCCCTCTTATTTTCCTTATCTCCTTCCTCGTCGTATCCTTCGTCGTCGTCGTCGTCGCTATACGATGCTCGTTTACTGCGTCTTCTTTGCTTGCCGATGCCGAAATCAGGTGACTTTGATCCGCTTCTATTTTGCTTGAAGAGTTTTGATTTTACCACGTCGCGAGAATTCTTCCCGGCTGAGCGCCCGGCGCCTCGCTTCCCGTTTCTTCTCGCCGATATCACCGTAACTACGTCTTCTTCTTCTTCTTCCTCGTCTTTTCTTTCGTCTTCTTCGCTGCTGCTAGGGCTATTGCTGATATTTTTATCTCGTTTGCTTTTCCTCGTCATCACCTTCTTCTCCTTCTCTCTTTCTTCATCGAGCTTTCTTTTCTTCGCTTGGAAATCTCTCGTGAGTTCGTCCATTCGATTTTTATCCACGTTTCCAGTGTTTGTTTTCCTCGTCGTCATCGTCCCCGGAGCGTTGCGTAAAGAGTAAAAGAGAAGGTACGCCTTTTGTCTCAAAACGGTCTTTTCGGAAACATTCGTGACGGATTCGTCGTCCATCTCAAACCAGAATCCATTTTGCGCTTTGACGTAAGAATAATAATGACCAGAGTTCATGGAACTTCCCGCGTGGACTAAAACACCAATCAAATCGTACACCGAGGACGACGATGAAAAAGCTTTCTCCGTGCTACTACCACCCATAATATCATCGAGAACGGCGTTATTAGCACATTTACTCCTCTTCTTCCCGCGGCGACCTTCGTTAATTTTCAAAATTGAGGTTAAATACGATGTTAAATCTAACACCAACGGGTATTCGATAAACTGCGATAACTTCCCTCTCCCGAAAGGAACAAACTCGAAACGCTTCAGTTGGATTTGCAACACGTTTGGAGCTTTATCCACGCTGAATTGCTTCTTCGCTCGCGATAACTTCTTGCACCCTTCGCATCTATACTTGTTATCGCCGTCTAGAACTTCCACTCGCGTGAACAACTTAAGCGCTTGTTCTAAAGATTTCACCTTCGCGCACTCTAAACTCATATCCATGCACGGATCTAACTTTGCCGACTCTCTCCCGCAGCTTTGACACGTCACGCACGAACGCAACTGCCCACCGAATACGCGCCAAATGAACGTCGTTTCCGCCTCTTTCGACTCTGGATCGATTGCATTCGCAGTAAGCTTCTTTCCATTTCGAGTATTCGACGAGCTTCCGTCGTCCACCCGGCCTAACATGCAGCACCTCTTGTGCATGGAATCTAACAAACACCTCGCGAATTCGTGGGAATCCTCTTGTCTTCCTTTCTTAAACGTCTTCGACAGCGCGCGAATATTCTTCACGAACGCCGTCGGTGGTACCGCGTGATGCTTGTTCTTGGAATGTATCAACGTGTTCTTTACTAAATTACCCATCTCGAACAACGAGTTGAATCCTGAGCTCAAATTTTTATGCTTTTGATGTTCGTTGTTCAAGAAAAAGTTTGCCAAAGCTGGCGTATACGTGAGGCACTGCAAAACCGCGTTTAAAAAGCAGGTGTTGCCTAAATTTTGCAAACCAGAGCCGATCTTAGAGACGGTTTGCCATTCCATTTGAATCTTGGAAAGAGGATATAAGTCGTTTCCTTTCTCTTTTTCTTCCTCTTCTTCCTTCTTTCGCTTCTTATTTATGTTCGCGCGAGTATCTTCGTTGTCTTTTTGAGATGATTTGTTGTTCTTATTACCATCTCTATTCTCATTCAATCCATTCAATACTATCGTTCTTCCTACTCTCCGTCGTCCATTTTGACCACTGGTGTTGTTGTTCGTCATCATTCCTCCCAATATTGACGACGGTTCCGCTCGTCTGTATTTTTTGTTGTTATATTTTGTTGTTGTTGTTGATTATGGTGATGTTAAAGGTGTCAGTCACTTCTACTAAAATTTGATCTCTTTTTGGCATCAATTCCCGCCACGCGACGACGACGACGCGGTTCTTTGTTTCGAAAACAAAGAACGTCTCTTAACGAAGAAGACGAAGACGAAGATGACAAAGGAAAATAAGAAGAAACTACCACACAAAAAGGATGAGTGGATTTCTTTTTGTGTTTGATTTCCCCAATTTTGATGTTAAAGAGAATTTGAGTTCACAACTCTCAATTTGAGTAGAGTAAAGTAAATTCACACAACACGATTAGTATACCTGGCTGGAACAAAGTTCACTCGTCTCGACGCTCTGAAAGATGCGATACCGTTTTGGGGGTCGATCAGTGGTGGTAATACTACGGTGTTGTCTCTCTTCTTCTTCTTCTTCTTCTGTTTCATTTATTATTCAGAGAAGAGATGATGAAAAGAGAGAGAGAGAGTATGTATAAATACAAAAGAGAGGAGAGAAAACAGTTTCAAAGTGTGGCTTATTTCTCAGTCAGTTGTTTTTCAAGCACTTCGAGTTTTGCTTTAATTTTTTTTCGCGAAAGAATTTGCTCTCACAAACAACAACAACAGAGAACAACAACACCAATACTCATAGAACAAACGCTTTTCGCGTCGTGATAACATAATACATTTTACGCGCAAAAGCAATCAAAATCAATCATGTTTGAGGAGTACAACCAGGTGGTGAAAACGGCGAAAGAGCTTTCGAGAGAAGACTTCGAGAGTTTTGAGTTTCAACCGAAGAAGAAAGTTCGGGAAATGTTTGAGAAGTTGATGACTGCGACTACTGAAGAAGAAGAAGAAGAAGAAGAAGACGATAAAGAAGAAGAAGAGAAAAAGAACAAAAAGGATGCAACGACGACGACGACGAAGAAGCGGAAAGCAACGACAGAGAAGACGAATGATAACTTATTAGCTTCTTCTTCTTCGAATCTGTCGACCGTGATGAAAATGATGCGACAGATTTCACCCACTGAGTTGGCGTGTAAGTTGAACTCGAAACATAAAGACGCGGAGGAGAAACCGACAAGTTCGGAGAGAATCCTCTCTAGATTATTATCGACCTCTTCTGCGTCGACGACGAAGAGTAAGAAAGGAGAAAAGAAACCGCCAGAAACCGTACAGGTAAAAAAGAAGAAGAAAACGAAAGAAGAAGGAGAACCGGCGGCCGAAGCCGAAGAGCAGGAGGTGGAAGAGGAAATAGACGAGAGATTAAAGCTCGCGAGAGAAGCCATGGAGGCGGCGAAAACGTCCAGAAAAGTGCACAAAATAAAAGACCACGGTGGTTTGAAAGCGGTGATCGAGAAAAGAGACTTTGCCGGGATGGTCATGGAGGTGGAAAAGACGTACAAAGAGGGCTCGAAAGAGGCGAAAGCGGCCGAGGAAAAGGAAAATCTAAAAGGACAAAAAATGAGCGGCTTAGACGCTTTGATTGCCAAGATTGAGAAATCAAAGAAGATGAGCGTGCTAGATAAGACGAAGATGGATTGGAAGAAAGTGAAAGATTCGAACGAGGAGATTGACGAGGAGTTGGAAATGCACAGAAAGTCCAAAAACACGTACACCGAACAACAATCGTTTTTGCAACAAGCCGAGTATCGAGAATACGAAAAGGAAAGAGACGCGCGTTTGGCCGCAAACGCTCGAAGAGGCCCGGGGATTTAATTATAGATGTAATAGTAATAGTTTTAAATGGATAAGTCCATGTATATATATACATATATACATATATAATAATAAAATCCTAATCTCAAACGTGTGTGGTAAATAATTTGTGTTACAGTCGTCCTTCGGCACGAGAGAGAGAAAGAGATCTTCAATGACAACAATAACAATGATTTGTCATATTCATCATCGTCCAATCTGCAACTCTAATAACGCATCGACAAACAGTTTCATATGTTTCTTTTTCTTTTTATCTCGTCAACTCTTTTTTCTAAATAGTATCTCTTCTTCTTCTTCTTCTTCTTCTTCTTCGAGAAAGAGAGAGAGTAAATTCGCGCACTTCCGCAGAGGGGTACTACTTCCACTCCTCTCGCTCAATTCTCTCGTTCTTGTTCTCTTCTATAATTCACTCTCTTTCTCTCATAGTAATAACATACACATGCGCGGCGTGTATTTGAATACACTGATATCAGCTCACTCTGTCACACGCGCACACGCATATATCTTACTTAGATCGTGCCAGAAGGTTGCCCAGGCCTCGGCGGCATCATAAACGAAAAGAACCCGTTCGACTCGGACGCGTCGTCGATGAACAAGTCATCCGGCACTCTCGCCGCAGAGTGCGCACCAATCCCCAACAAAGCCACGCCCATCCCGGAGAATATATACGTCCCCGCGGAGGACAAGAAAAATATAATCAACGCGGATAAACCAGTCATGCCTAACATTTTCTCTCTCGAAGACACTTCTCGTTCGCCAATCTTCAAAGGTTCTTGACGAATCATAAACACGTACGCCCACGCGGCGGAGATTGCGCTCAAAATCAACAAACTCGACGGATGATACAAAATAAACGCAGATAAGATCCCCATCGTGGCAATCATGTAGTTAATTTTGAAGTAGTTCAAGTTCTTTTGCATTCGACTGGTGGCGTCGGAAAAACTCGCCGGTTTCGAATACGCCGTTCTATCGAGAATTTCTGACATTGGTTTTCTTTGGGAGAAGACGTGTAAGGAGACATCTTTAATTCTCGCAGCGGCGGTGATGACCGGCTGCAACGGAGAGTTGGAAGGGGTGTCCGCAACGGCAGCTGAAGAAGTCGGAGTTCCGGTGGACATTTTATTATTCTTTATTTATTATAATAATAGTTTGATATGTGCGCGCGCAGAAAGAAATGTGTGGATTATTGCACACTTTTGCAAGATCTTCGTCTTAATTTGGTTTCCCCCCCTTTTTCCTTCTCAAAATGAGATATCCGAAAAATAAGAGAGAATTTCTGGTCCAAAATGCTCCTGAGCTCCCCCCATTAGGGTTTAACAGTCTTAGAAAAATTCCTTTTCCTCTTTCTCTCAAAAAGTCACACCAAGAAAGAACGTCAAAGTGTTAACTTTTGTGTTGTTCTTGAAGAACATAGGAACAACATCAATAATAGTAGTGTTATCATCCTATTAGACGACGATTTTCGTGTGTTGTTGAGAGAGACACAATAATAACAACAACATCAACATCATCATCAAAGAGAGGAGAAAACAGAGTTTAACAGAGAATAATATACTTTCAAACTATTATAGACGATGACGATGATGTTGACTTCAACAACAACGATATCTTCTTCTTCTTCTTCTATCCATCATCATTTTTCGGGAAGGAGTTGTACGACGCGATCGAATAATGAGTTACGACGCAGCACAAACATCACCAAAACAAACAAAATAAGAAACAAAATCAAAGCAGCGGCTGCGGAACCGCCGGTGCTGCCATACAGAGTCGGACACGGGTTTGATTTGCACCGCTTGGAATCCACTGCGGAATTCCCAGAGTTGAAGTTGATATTAGGCGGCATCGAAGTGCCGCACGATCGCGGGTGCGTCGCGCACTCGGATGGGGACGTTTTGTTGCACTGCGTGGTAGATGCCATCACTGGCGCGCTCGGTTTGCCGGATATTGGCCAGTTGTTCCCGGATAACGATCCGAAATGGAAAGGCCAAACGTCGGACGTGTTTATTTACGAAGCCATTCGATTGATGAAAGAAGCCGGGTACGAGTTGGGGAACATCGATTGCACATTAATCGCGCAAAGACCGAAGATTTCGCCGCACAAAGAAAAGATTAAGAAAAACTTGGCGAAGTTGTTGGACGTGCACGAATCCGTGGTGAATGTCAAAGCGAAGACGCACGAAAAGGTGGACTCTTTGGGAGAAAATAGAAGCATCGCGTGCCATACTGTTGTGATGTTGATAAAAGCGTAAAACATTCAAACTCGTATTTGTTATTATTATATAGAAATTAGTGTATCTCTCTGCTCTGATGTCTCTCTCTCGTTTGCTTTGTATGTATGTAAATCGTCGTGTTGATTATTTACCGCCACTCGTGATGTAATCTTCCAAGACGTCAATCTCTTCGTCCTGTTCCGCAATCAACGCCTTCACCACGTCGCCCAACGAAACGATGCCTTCCAACGTCTGCGACTCGGTATTGATAACTGGAATGTGTCTGAAATGACCACTTGTCATCGCTTGCATCGCAGCTAAAACAGAACAATACGGTTCCACTGAAATGAGTCGTTTCTCTCCCGTCGATTCGTCCTCCGCTGGTGTCATAATCTCTCTCACCGTCGTCAAGTCTGTGACTTTATTCGTCGCCACCGCTCTCAAATAATCTCTTTCGCTCACGATACCGGCTATCGCGTTACTCTTAGGCGAGTAATACAATTCTTCCAGATGAATCTTCTTGCTCTTATCCACGTCGAGCTTATGAAAGTCCATCACAACCAGCGCTCCGACGTCCATAGCGTGCATCTTCCTCACCGCGTCGTCCACCGAAGCGTCGAGCGTCGTCCTATTTTATATTTTTATCACGTACAGTCAGACAGTCAGAAAAGCTTTTCGAGAGGTTTTACGATAAAAAAAGAATAACGCGCGCGTTCGTAAAGTAAAGCGTTGAGTAATGGTAGTAGTAGTCGTTCGTCGTCTTACCAGTGCGCTCGTTTCGCCAGCGATCCTTCCTTTCGCTGCTTGCTCTTCACGATGTCATCGACGACGACTGGCTTGTACACGCAGTGTCCTTTATCTTTCCGTATTTTTGCGTTTATTTTCACCTGTTTGCACAAGCAAAACGTCTCGGTCGTCGTCGTTTGTTGTTGTTGTTGTTGTTGTTCAGTTTCCTCCGCGTCAGCCGCCGCCGCCGCCGCCGCTGTTATCCTCCTCCTCGTTTTCGAGAAGAGGAGCTCATCCACCAAAGCTCTTCCTCCTCCTCCTCCTCCTCCTCGCGAGGACGAGGACGAGGAAGAGAGAAAAGTTCTCGCCGCTCGACGCATCGTGCTCTTCTGTTGTTTCTGTGTGCTCTTTTTTTGACGAGCGCTTTTCAATCGACGATCGAGTATTTTTTTCTAATCTCTCTCTCCACAAAAAAAAACAAGAATGAGCAAAAGAAGCTTCTTGGGGGATGGAACTACTCTTTCTTCTTCTTCTTCTCTCATCATCTCTGCCGCTACTTCTGCTGCTTCTGTTCACCCACTCTACCAAAAGCTACTCTCTTCTCTGCTGACGACAAAGACGCAACAACGAAATCATCGTCATCATTTTTGTCGCCGTTCTTGGTATTCTTCAGAGAGTAATAAAGAAGAATTAGAAAAAGAAATTGGATATTACACCGGGAAAAAACGGAATCCGTTGACGGACACGCGTTTACACCAATACGATCAAAGACCTCCACCGAACGCGTTGTGCGAGATATGCTCGAGGCGATTTTGCTCGTGCGAAGAAAATAGAACGATGAAGCGTAAACCAGAAATGCCTGGACCGGAGGACTGTTGTCAATCCTCGCCGCAATGTAAGTTTTGCGTTTGGACGATATACGACGAACAGTTGGCAGAATACGAAACGAATAAAGAGTTGTACATGGATAAGTTGAAGTAAAATGCATGAAAAAGAAGGAGAAGAAGATGAAGTAAAAAGCATCGACATTGTTCATGAAGACGATACGTACATCGTCTTCCAGAACGGTTTGCGATTGAGCAAACCGTACGCGTTTGATTTCATCGCCAACGTCAAGAGAAGATGGTGCGAGGTTGAAAATGAAGAAGAGAATAACATCGTTGATATCTTTCACAAGGAGTTTCCGAATTTGCCGAGAGAGTACTACGCGCAAGCTTTCAAAGATGGACGGTTACGCGTAGAAGATAAAAACGCATCTTCTGTATCTCGGAGTCACAAAAAGAAGAGGAAAAAAGAAGACGACGAGAAAGAATATTTTCCAGCCTTGGTTCCAGGACAAACCGTTCGCCACTTGGTGCACAAACACGAGCCGCCGGTGCTTTGTTCCGAGAACGAGATTGAAATTTTAGAAGAAGTAGACGATATCGTCGCCGTGAGAAAGCCGGCAACTGTTCCGGTGCATCCAACCGGACAGTATCGAAACAATTCAGTGGTGGAAATCTTGCGTCAACGTTTACCAGAGATGAATGATAAAAAGAATACTTCTCCTCCTCCTCCTTTGTTACCTTTGCACAGGCTCGATAGGAACGTTTCTGGGTTGTTGCTCATGGCAAAAACGTCCAAGGCGGCTAAGATTGCGACAGATTTAATCGTTTCAAATAAAGTTCGAAAGGAGTACGTCGCGAGAGTGAAAGGTTTGTTCAGTAAGGAAACGACGTGTGAAGTACCTCTTGGGTTTTGCGGCAAAACGCACGTCGCCACGTGGCCATCTGATTCTTCAACACCTTCTCCTTTATATAAATCAGCCAAGACGTCGTTTACACTGATCAAACACTTTTCAGAACTGGACGAAAGCTTAGTGCGATGCGTTCCAGAAACCGGGCGAACGCACCAAATTCGAGCGCATCTACAAATACTCGGACATCCAATTGCGAACGATGTCGTATACGGCGGCCGATTGTCGCCGGGACAAACGAAGCTACAAGACGAGTATCAGAAAATGTGCCATAGTTTCACACTCAACGACGACCGCCTTCGTCGCGAGGACGCAAGAGCTGCTGCTACCAATGACGACACTTTTAAATGGGATAAAATCAAACATACCACCGAGTGTCCACATTGCCCGTTGGTGTGTTGGTTTGGAAGTCGCGCGACGCACGATTTGGAAGCTATTTATTTACACTGCATCAAGTATAGTTTTAAAGAGAGTTGGACGTTTGAGTGTTTGCCGTTACCGAACTGGGCAGAGGAGGGTTCGTTTTAATAGTAGCGTGATAGTAGTGATAGTAGTAATAGTAATAGCAGTACTAGTAGTAGGCCATAGCCGCGCGTTAATTAAAATACTGTACCGTAGGTACACGTATTATTATTTATTCTTACGACACGAAACAAAAAGGGGGCCGACTTCTCTCTAATACCAATCGCTTTCGATCCCAATCTTCCGAACGCTCCTCACCGGCAACGCGTAAATCGGGTCAATTTCTTCTAATCCTTCGTGTTTCATCAGAGATAATCCAGCGATACCAAAGAAAGTGTGATAAACATCCGGTTCATCGTCCGGACGATCCGAAATACCCCCGCTGATATCGTCTTGACACCTCAATATAAACGCTTTCAACTTATCTAAATCGATCCAGTGTTTTTTCTTCAGCGCGGCGAGCGAAGACAACACCCACCACGAGTAACACACGTCCGGTAACTTTTCCGGACGTCCGTTCAAACCACCCACTTTCACTTGTCGTTCGGCTAACCACCACGCTAACTTGTCGTTCTCTTCTTCCTCGTCGTCGTCTGCTGTGTATAATAAATCCAACTGATTGCAAATCTGCAACGCGCCTACGCATACGAAAATCTGCCCGGCGTGAGATTCGCCGCCCGGAGTGGACCCAAACCCACCGTCAAAGTTTCTACATTTCATTATAAACTCGCACCCTTTATCGACGTCGACTATTTTACGCATAATTCCTAAAGCTTTGCTCCTATTTTTGTCCTGATTATCCTCCTTCTTTTCATCGTCGCTACCTCCTATTTTCAGCGCTTCCAAACCGTCGTCGAGAAAACACTCCTCTCCCATGCCGTGCGCTAATAAGCTCAGCGCGGAAAACGCGCAGTAGGAAAACCTCGTGTCCACTTCTCCCCACTCATCCCCTGCAAAACTCCCGTCTTCTTTACTCTGTAACTTTGAAATCGCCGTGCATATTTTCTTCGCTCTTTCTTCGCTCAACTGTTCCTGCACGCATTCATACAACACGAAAATCTGAATCGCGCTTAAAGTGTACAACAAATGTCCGTCGTGTCCGGGAGCGCCGGCGAACAGAGACGATTTCTCGTCGTAACACTCGTTTATGAATTTCATCACGTCCTCTTTGCTCATTATTTCTTCTTTGTCTTCTTGATTGTTTTTATTCATCACCAACAATTTGTGTGCCGTCAGTCCCCAATACATTCCACTCAACCGTAAGTGTTCGGTTAAAGCGTACTCTATCGTTTCCGTGTCCAGACTGCTGTTTTTAATAAACTCTACGTGTTTGCGACTATGTAGTAATCTCAGAGATGATACAGATGATGATGTCATCGTGTGCTCTTTATGTTCTTCTTCTTCTTCTTCTTCTTCTTCTTCTTCTTCTTCTTCTTCTTCTGTGATTCTGTGATGATGAAAGTTCTTTTCGCGGGGTGAAAAAGTCAGTCCCCGAAAAGCTCATCATAAGCAAGAGTTTTTCTGCTGTTTTGTTGCTTCTGCTTTTTTCCGCACGACTTTTCACAGAAGAAAATTTAATTGACCTTTTTCCGTCGTTTTCCGTACAAATCCTCTCGTTATTCTTAGTACGGGAAAAGTCACGACTTTTGAGTTTAGGAGTGGTTACGAGGATGAGGATGAGGATGATGACGACCCGGGAGAACAACATTAAGAACGACAAGAACAAGACAAAGGAGGAGGAGGAAGAATACGAAGAAGACAAAGAAGAAGAAGAAGAAGAAGGAAAGAAGAATACGAGGACGATGACGCTTCTAAAAGTCGGGAGTCGTTTGAAGAACGCTTCGAGTATAGACGAAATCCTACCGACTGATGCGTTGTTGCACGTCATCTCCTTCTTACCGAACGGCGCGGATGTGTTTAAATTCGCCTGCACGAATAAGAAGTTATATCGAATGCTCGTGGAAAACGACCGAGAGGATGAGAAAATATGGAAACGTTTGTGCAAGAAACAGGAGGATACGTTTAGTTTAGGAGGAAGAAATGGACGCGCGAGAGAGGATTTAGTCGTCGGCCTCGAGAACATAAACTATGGCAGAAGAGGAAGAAGACAATCACAATCACAATCACAACAACAACGAAGAGGAAGAGGACTTTTAGGAAGAGAAACGAAACCTTCGGCGTCCTTCAGCCAAAGTGCGCGAGAAGATGAGAAAAAATTGTCGAAGGGTTGGAGGAAAAGAAGAAGAAACAGAGCAGCGTTTATGGCACTAGCGGCAAAGGAAAAGAAGAGGAACGAGGAGGAGGAGGAGGAAGAAAGGGAGGAAAACTTTTTCAAGTGGAGAGATTTGTACGCCTGGAGAAGACGCGTACTCTTCTCCGCGAGACGAGCGCGAGAACAAGAAGACGAGGAAAGAAGAGCGTCGTTGGAATCATCGGCATCGCTCGAAGAAGACGAAGAAAAAGAGTGGACGCAATCGATGTCTACTTCCACTTCTTGGATGTCAACACATTTGAAGTATAGATTAGCCGTGTGTGACGATAAGTCTGTATTCACCTGCGACCCGCGCGAAGACGGCGGAATGATACGAATGCTGCACGAAACGACCATGAATCGATTCGTATTCACCAGTTTGACCTGGTCGAACAACGGCGAGTTGTTGTCAGTCTTGATGCAATCTTTGAAAGGGTACTCAGTTTTGTGCGCGGCGCCACACGAGAGCAATTTTTGGAGAGCTAAGATGAAATGCGATCTGAGCACGATGGCAAAACTATCCAGAGAAGATGATTTGGACGACGATGGAGATAGCGGCGGGAAGAATAAAAAAGGTTTGAAAATCATAGATGAGGAAGAAAAAGAGAACGAAGAGAAGAGGAGGAAATTGGCCGGAGATGTGTTGTCCGCTTTGGACGACTCTGCTGATGAAGGAAGAGTATTAGACGGAGAGGAAGAAAAAGAAGCCGAGGAATACGACGCGGATATGGACGTAAACTCTGAGAAAGCGGCTGAGGAAGAAGAGGAAGAAGCCGAGGCGTTTCCTTTGTCCAAGAAAATCTTCGACATTTACGAGTCAGAAGAAGAAGAAGAAGAAGAAGAAGAAGAAGAAGAAGAAGAAGAGAAAGAAGAAGACGATGAAAGGAATGAAGGCGGCGACGACGAAGGTTGCAAGAAAAAGCGCAAAACGACGAAGCATACTTCCTTTTTGCTACAAACAACCTCGGGAAAGAAAAGAGGAGAGAAGAATGACACGTCAACGAAAAAGAGAAAGACGATTTACGAAAAGAAGGAAAAGAAAGAAGTCACGATCAAGTTACCGTCTTCACCTCCTCCGCTCGTTAATTGTATCGTCTTGCCGACGACGATGGTTCCCTTTGGAATTCAGTTTGCTCCATGCGGAACAAAGTTGGCCATTGTTGCGAAAGAAAAAGCGATCGTACCGCAAGTTCAAGCGCAACAACAACCAACGGTATCAGCAGTTCCAGTACCATTACCGCAACCTGCGATAGGAGCAGCGGAAGCAGCAATAGCTAACGACGGCAATAATGATGATAATCCACCTGCCGCAGCCGAACTCGATGAGGTAGGCGGTGAAGTGAACGCGCAAGCGGCAGTGGCCGAGACGGTTGCCGGGGCACCCAATCAAAATAATGTGGGCGTTCAGACGATGGAAAATCAACAGCAACAACAACAAAACACGGTCGATCCTCCTCCTCAGGTTCCAGAGATGCAAATGCCACAAGGGCGAGATGTCTCGTTATCCATGCTCGATTTAGTACAAACGATGAATTCTCTGTATGGATTCGCGAACAATGGGTTGAAATTTCCTCGAGCGTCTCATCCAGGTGGCCGCGAGATTGTGCAGAAGATTGAACAGAAAGATGCGAGCATGTTCTTCTCGTTCGCGCCGGACAATTCGGGTGACATGATAGGCATTTCGAAAAAGTTGAGCGCATTGCGCTTGATTGAAAATGCGACGAATCTTCCAATTTCTAGAGGAAAGAAAAAGAAATCTTTATTTCCCGAGGACGAATTAGACGCGTATCATCGTGGTAACGGTGATTATCATCGCCACCATCACGACACGTCAACGCCGGTGCCGTTATCTTTTCAACAACATTACATCAATTCCAACAAAAGATCGATGTCGGAAGAAGGACAGCGGAGAGGAGACATGATGGCTTTGGACGATGATGAAGTTGATTTAAACGAATTAAATGTCATGAATGAACACGCGCGAATGCTCCACTCATGGGAACAACGCGAGGCCGAAGTCATTTCTGGGTTCCTCAAGTATCCACTTTGGAATCGAACGAAAAAGTTTGTTTGCACCGTGGCGAATCATTCACTCACTCCCGCAATCTCCAAGTTGACCTCTTTCGTCACAGAAAGTGGTCAAAGACTGATTCAAGTGTGTCGACAGCCCGTGCTTCAGTTACGTTTGAAGAGAAAACGAGGAATGCGGATGATGAATGATTCCGATAATGAAGAGTTCAATGATGACGATAGTTTTCGCAGTCTATCGAGCGACCAACACGACGGACGTCAGCATGATGATATGGCAGGTGGATATACGAACAGAAGGGTGATACCACCGCAGATTAACAAGTTTTCTTCGTTATCCTCAAAGCAGTTGTACGAGCAAGAAATGATGTCGCTGAAAGAAACGACGAGGGTGCCCCTCGCGCGCTCTGAGTCAAAGGCTCGATTTTGCAAGAAGAAGGATGTGCTTTGGCAAATCGGCAGAGGGCACGTTCCAATTACGCACCACGTGCATTGGATTCCGGGTAAACGAAACACTCAAAATCAGATGACGGCGGCTTCGTCACGTGGACATTGGTTGGTTCCGTTTACTTTACCAGATTCCTTTCCTCCGATTACGTACATGATGCTCATACCAGCGCCGCCGTCATCTCTTTCCTCTTCTTCAAAATCGACGGCAACCACAGAACTTGAAGTTGGTGAGAGGGAAACTTTTCTCGACGACGACGGCGAAGAAGAGGGTGAGGAGGAACCTCTAAACGTGGACAATTACATCAAAGATGTCATCGCCAAACACCAACAAAATCAGCTGTTTGACCAACTTTCGAAAGAACGCGAGCTAGGTGCCAAGAGAGATATTTCAAAGTTTGAAAAACTCATCGTGTGCGAAGTTCAACCTTCCTCTGTGTTTGTTGAACCAGATGTGACGGTCCCGTTTGTGCTAGCCGCTAGACCTGGTGGCGAGCACGTCGCGTGGGCGGACGAACGCGCCGTTTACTTGAGACGCACGGACCCGATCAAAGGTGGACCAATCAGCGACGCGGTGAAAATTCTCGATTTGAACGCGTGCACGTTTAGTACCAGAGACGAATATAACACCGAGTTTATGACGTACGAAGCATACGGCCAAGGATTAGCGGGTGACCAGCCGCTAAACGCAATCGTGGAACCGATTTTATACTACGTCGTCGCTTTGAAATGGTCCAACTCTGGCGATAGGTTGTTGATATGTTTGTGCACCGTCTTTAGCGGCGCAAGCACGTATTGCGTATACCAGTGGGTCACTTGGGATCCGCCCGGAGCTTTCTTTTACAAGGAAGAGGACTTTCCGTTTGAGGATATTTGTAACACCTTGTTAGACGATAGCGCAAGCGCGCTCGAGGTGGATGAAAACGGCCGCATTGAAGACTGCGCGACAATTACCATCGGCAGTTATTTTTTCCCTTCTCGACAATTTAAAGAAAAAGTCTTGTTAGTTGATGGTGGATTGAAACAAATCTGGTCGCCAAACGAAGACGCAATCGTGTTTCCAGTCATGCTTTCGATCAAGAAAAGTCCTCTGCCGACATACACAACGAGCACGCAAACCAACGCGACGCAGCAGCAGCAACAACAGCAGCAGCAACAAAATGCGTTCGTCGATTTCATTGTCATCCAAGAATTTCCTCTCGCATCGAAAAAGACGACAAGCAGCGATGAGAAGAATAACAGAACTAATAAAAAGAAAGGTAACAACATTAGAAATAGTAAGCAGCAGCAACAAAAACAACAACAACATCACGAAAAGGAAGAGAGATTGCGAACGTATCAAATCGACGACGAAATAGCGATTCCGTTTCGCGCTAGGTTTCTCCCGAAGAAACACAAAGGTAAAAATTTCATTCGAGTTTGCGAAGGCAAATTCTGCGCGTGGTCGCAATAGGGATGTATTATTTTATCATAAAAAACAACAACAATTCTTCTATCGAATCATCAATACTTTGTTATTGCTTGGTGCAGTATGAACCCGCCAATAGCAAGTAACAGCAATCCCATCCCGAGCTGTAACGTTTCTTTCCTTATAAACTCCAACAGCCTCACGCCGATGCACACTCCGATTAACGCGAAACTAGTGATCAACAAACACAACCCACCGTCGGGTTGATCGATGCCAGTTGCCAACGTGCTGATAATCGCACCGGTACCCAACGCGGCGCTCATAACCGCACTTAAAGCGACCAGGACTTTTCGGTGAACAATTTCACCTTTCCACATGATAACCATGGGCAAGAACGTAATCGGTCCACCGGTACCGGTCAAAACGCTGATTAAACCGACCAACACGCCGATGATAAACAGAATGACTAAATCTATACGCGTGGGATCCGACCACTGTTCGAGAACAGTCATGTTCTCGTACGCATCTTTATCTACTACTTCTACTGTTCGTTGACTCTGCTCTTCTCCTTCTGCATGTGACGGCGCTTCGACTCCAGCCGACATCTCCACCTCCTCCAACATCCGTTTCTTCTTCGCCGCGTGTAACACGTACAACCCTCTTAAATCTCTAAACCCAGCTAATAAACTAATCGCGGCGATCAAATACGTCAACACGCCTCTAGGAGACGAGTCCAGTAAAAGCGCGCCAGATAAGATAGACCCTAACGCGCTCCCGCACCCGACGATGAGACCACATTTCCACGGCACGCACTTCGTGTATTTGTGCAAAAGGTACACTCGCACGTACACGGTTGGTGTGAACGCGACGAATAAGGACACGATGGCCAATTTCGCTTCCACTCCGGCGACTAACAGAGATGGGGTCATGACGACGCCACCAATACCTTATTAGTATTTTGTTTTTGTCGTTGAAAAGAGAAGAGAGTATGAGTGCGTGAGGAGTGCGTTGTTACGTTCTTTTCCGATGCAAAGCGCAACCGATGATGAGATTTGAGATTTGACGAAGAAGAAAAGAAGGAAGAAGTATACGACGATAAAAATGATGAGAGGAAGAGGAAAGAAGAAGACGTACCTACGGAACCGACGAGCAAAGCACCTATGCCACACCCGATGGCGACGACGGTAATTTGACCCGGGTCCATGGAGGAGACCACCGTGTCCATTCTGCTTCGTGTTCTTCGTATACGACGAATGAGGACATGACGTTATCTACGACGAAATTTATTTATGTATGACTCTGCATTTGCTACTTTTAAAAATTGTCTACGTAGATCATTGCGCTTTACAATTACTCTGTTGTTGTCTATCTTCTCTAATACGCACCTTCTGGCGGCGGCGGTGGTGGCGGCGGCGGGACAGTCCCTAACTCACCTTCCTCCACTGGCATCGGTGGCGGCGGTGGAGGTACAAAACCCGCCGATGGCGCGTCCGGGATTGGAGGTGGAACGCCCGCCGTGCCGTCCGAAGGCGGAGGCGGCGGGACGTTCACGTTCGCAATCGTTGTCGGCGTCGATCCAATAGGTGGTGGAGGAGGTGGTGGTATGCCCGTGCCTAAAGGTGGCATGATGCCGCCGAGAAACGCCGGACCGACTCCCCCTGTACCACTTCCTCCTCCTCCTCCTCCAAATTGTTGTTGTTGCATCATCATGTTCATTGGAGGGATACCGCCGTACCCTACTCCCGCTCCTCCTCCTCCTCCCGCTCCAAACCGAGGAGGTTGATGGAGTAAGTTATTATTACTATTGTTTCTATTCGGTGGTGGTGGTAATCCACCAGTCACGGCTTTATCTTTCAAGTAAACCGGCGGCGGCGGTAAACCGGATTGAATTTTCTTTTTCTCACTTTTCTCTTGGTCTTCGTTAGCAACCGCGGTCGGATCGTTCACGCCGATTTCCGAGAGAAAGTTTTGATATTCCTTCGTCAACTCTTGAGGAATTTTATTATTAGTAGTATTACCACCACCGCCACCATTCGTGGTACCTTTCCCTTTCATCGGGCAATCGCCGGTGGGATGCCCGCCGTCGCCGCAAATCGCGCACGCCACGCCAGCTTTAAATCCAACCAATTTATTGTTTTCGTTTTCTGGACAGTGCACGCCGCTGTGACCCATCCCGCCGCAAATCAAGCAATACTCCGGTCGATCTTGAAATGTGCCGTTAATCATCGCCAACTCTTTCAATTGCGCTCGTTTATGGTGATTATACCCTTCGTCGATGGGCGTTAGAATCTTTTGTACCATTTCCGCCGCCATATCTACCGCCTCGTCCGTGTCGCCTTCGATAACTACGTGTAACGGCTCGTCCTCTTTATAGTCCGTTCTGTTGTCTCTGCTCGCGTTTCCTTTAATGCACCCTTTCCCTCTCAAAACAATCCTCGTGTTTGTTTCTCTTTGTAACCTTTTCTGCGTGTTCCCTCTCGGCCCGATGATTAAGCCGACAAAGTTATACCCGGGATACTCCTTCTCCGGAACGAACAACTTCCTCGTCTTCTTCTCCGGTCGATAATCCTGCGGCGCGGTGAAATTTTCCGGATCGTTCTTCAGTAAAAACTCGCACACTCGGTTCCTCTCTTTTCGTATTTTATCTCTCACTCTTAACTCTCTGCTGTTGATTTTAAACCCGGTCACTTTATCGTACTTTGGTGGAGGACTCGGACTTCTCTCTCGTTCCGGCCTCGGGTCCGTAAACTCTCGTCGTTGTAACTTTCCGGATAAATCGTAGAACCGTTTGTAGTGATCTTCTACGACCGGGTTTTCGTGTGGTTGTCTCGTCAGTCCGTTTAATACGTCCGTGTTCTGTCCGAACCCTTTGGCGGCTAAGTGTTTGAAGATTTTCGAAGGGTCCAAGTCTAAAGAAATATTATTATTAGAGTTGTTGTTGTTTCTCTCAGACGAAGGAACGATCGTCAGTCCCATGCCGGGAGGGAGTCCTAATAACGAAGAAGAAACTCCTCCTCCAAACTCGTTATTCGTAGTACTGTTATTATTATTAGGAAGAGGAGGTGGAGGTGGAAATGCGAACGTTTTTCCTTCCTCCGCATCTGTCCTCTTCCTTTCTTTTTCTGTTTCTTCGTCGTCCGGAAATGCGTTCGAGTGATTTTGATGATGAGATTCCCAACGGGATTTTCTTTTCCTTCTCTTCTCTTCTTTCGGGGTTTCTCTTTTCGTCTCCAGAGTCTCCTTTTCCGCTTCATCCGCGATAGCAATAGCAGCAGCAATACCCTGGGTGTCGTCAGCATCGACGCGTTTGGGGGAGGAGGAAGGCATCGTTCCGGTCTCTTTCTTTTATTTATCTCTCGTAATGTGATGAAGATTTGTGATGAAGAAAACGACAGACAGAAAAGAAAACTTTTTGAGTTTTTTTGAAAAGAGAGAAAATTTTTGAGAAAAATACACACGATGGGAGAGAGAATATATAAGAGAAACATAGAACACGCGGCGAAGAGCAAAGCGCGTACTCTTTAAATCGATGATTATCGTATTATTATTCGTGTTAGTATTAAATGAGATGGCGCTGTTTACGCGTACGTGTGCACCGCGTTTTGTAAAATAGAAATTCTCTCTCTCTGTCTCTCTCTGTGTTTGTGTTTGTGCGAAGCTTTCTGTGCGGTGAACAACAACACCAACCGCAACAACGTTTTTTTATCTCATCAAACTGCGTTTTAGTTTTCCTTATCCTCAACGACGGCTTCAATGGCTTCTTCTTTTTCTCCTCCTTCGCTTTTCGGTTCGTATTCTTTCGGTTGTTCCGGGATGATTTCGTATCGGAAAACAATCCCGGCTCTGTTGGTACCGTCGTTCGCGTCGGTAGTGCCTAACACGTGTCGACAGTCTTTGGCGATCGCGCACGAGCGGATGACGTCGAGCATGGTGCCCGAGTGACGCTCGTGAGGGAGGAGTTTCGCCGCGAGTAAAGGCGAAGAAGGTTGAGCGGCGTCGTCGCTAAGACCGTCGTTTCCATTTTTCTTCGCGTTTAAATCGTAGACGTAGACGATGCCATCTCTGGTACCGTTACCACAGGCGAGGAACGCGCCATCGTGGGATAAACCAAACGATACGGTTCTTTTCCCGTTCGTTTTCGACGTCGGCGCGGGAGCGTTGGATTTTGCGTCTTCCACGCGAAACGTGGTTTCAATCTTCGCTTGGTCAAATCCATCGGAAAAATCAACCACGGAAACCTCCGAGGAGGCGCTTTTCGCGACGAGAATCTGCCTTCTTTTCGGTGCGTTGATGATGCTATCTTCTTTCTTCTTCTTCGTGTTGTTGTTGTTGTTGTTGTTATCCGTCGTCGTTTTCTTCTGTTTCTTCTTCTTGTTATCTTCTCCTTCTTCGATATCTTCCTCGAAGCTTTGGATGCAATCGATGCCGATGGATTTGGATTTCGCGGATGCTTGGCCAAACCCAAAATTCACCGTCGCGTAACATTTCGAATCTTTCGATGCGTCCACGGAACTCATCTTCTTCGGATAAGTAGTAGTAGTAGTAGTAGTGGTATCATTATTTGCGACGACGGAAGAAACGAGGGAGATAAAGTTCGTAAATCTCTTCCCGATGGACCCGGTTTTAAAGCCGCACACCAAACTCCCGTCTTCCAACAACGTCATCGTTTTACACCCAATCCCAACGTTTATAATTTCAGCAATCACTCTGTTTTCCTTTAAACTCCACATGCATATTTTTTGCTCCTCTTCCGACAAAGACACGACGATATCGCTCAAGTTTTTGTTCGTCGCCAGACCGGTTATCGGCGCTTTCGCGTGTCCGCCTCGCAAAATCTGCACGACTGCGGATTCACTCACGGAAACGATAGAAACCACCATATCCTCTCCTGCGACTGCAATCAAGGCGTCGCCTTGTTCGTGTTCGCTTCTTTTCGCGTCCACCCAAGATAAACAATACAACGGTCCTCCTTTCGTCTTCGCCTTTAGATTTTCTGTATTTTTAAACTGACACACCAACGCCACGTGATCCCCGAAGTGATTGTCGTCGTACACCGTGAGCACGTCCGCGCCGACCGAGGCGAATAAGTTCGAACATTTCGAGTTGAAGCTCGTGGTAAAGTTAAATCGCATCTCCTCGATCGCTCGCTCGTGGTTTTCTTTAATCACCGTTTTCATCTCGAGCTTTTTGAGTAAATCCTTGCGAAACCGATGCAAGTCCGATTGGTTTGAAATGTTTCCCAGTTCTTGCGTTCGCTTTTTTAAAATCTTTCTCGCGGGTGAATTCATTTTTTAGTATATTGTTTATGATGATGAGTTATACTACTATCAATAAGAGTTGTTGTTGAAATTGAAATTGAAATTGTTGTTCTGATGATGTGGTGGTGTCGTTTTACTCCCTCTCTTTCTCTGTATTATAAGAGCGTTCTTCTGTTGTGATGATGATGATTTTGAAGTTGTTGATGATATGAAGCAGAGAGAGAGAGAGTTTTGAGAGTTCTCTCTTGTCTGCTTTTGCTTTTTTTGAATTTTTCACCAAAACCAACAAAAACTGACGACAAAGAGGAGAAAAATGAAAGAGAGTTTAAAAAGTGTGAACGAAAGGCGAGGATTTTTTTAAGCCAAAACCGCTTTTTTTCACTCTGATGAAACAACTGTCAAAAAGTGAAAAAGAGACCACACAGACACACAAAAGAACAAACGTTTTTTCCCAACACCACAAAAACCCGACGCAACATCACTCATCATGTTCGCTTCTTCTTTTAACGCGGTTCGATCATCACCATCGATCATCTCGAAGAATGTCTCCTCCAAATCTTCTCGATCATCTTCGAATAGACGATCGACGGTGAAAGTCCGCGCGATGGGGATGAAAAAAGGTTCGTTATTGTTTTCGTTTTCGTCGTCTCGCGTCGTAATCCATCTCATCGCATCTCGTCGTTTTCAAAAATGGATGTTTCTTCTTCTCTTTTCCTCTTTCGATGAAGACGATGAAACGAGAACGATGAACAAAGATCGATATCGATCGGTTCATGCAGAGTACGACGAAAGGAACGATGCGGGCCGATCCGATCGGGATGATCGTCAGCAGCAGCGGCTCTTTTCTTCTTCTCTCATCTGTTTTTGTCTGTCGGCGCCATTTTTCCGTATTTATAACCGATCGAGATTAAAACATCTTTCCAAAAACGCGGCGGAAAAGACGACGTAAACGGCGACGAGCATTGGAACATCATCCTCGATCGGTGATGATTCGCACTCATCGGCAACAATGCGGATCGTCGCGTAGATGTTGTTTACTCACCTCTTCTTCTCTCTCTCTCTCACATCAATCGTCGTTCAAAAATCAAATAAAAACTCTTCTTCTCAAAACCAACGAAACGACAAAAACAGAACAAAAAATCAACGCCGCCTCGGTTTTCGAAGAAGCTGAAAAAGCCATCGTTATCCCGAAAGACGCGGATGGGATTAAAAAGTCCATCCAAAGGCAAATTGCAACGGGGACTATCCCAGCCATTCCGACCTATTTCGACAACGAGGACATGTACCAAGCGACGGCGCAAGCCGCTCGAGAACAGCTCGTCGAAAGATGGAACGATACGTACGAGCACTTCCACAAGGAAAACCCGAAGCAAGCGTACTACATTTCCATGGAATTTTTGCAAGGCAGAGCGTTGACGAACGCCATCGGGAACATGAAGCTGACCGGTGAGTACTCCGACGCTTTGAGATCGTTGGGTTACTCCTTGGAATCTTTGGCCGAGGAGGAAAAGAACATGGGTCTCGGTAACGGCGGTTTGGGTCGATTAGCCGCGTGCTTTTTGGATTCCATCGCGACTTTGTCCTTGCCAGCCTGGGGTTACGGCATGCGATACAAGTACGGCTTGTTCAAGCAAGGGATCGATCAAACGACCGGGCAACAAAAGGAATACGCGGACGACTGGTTGGTCAGAGGCAACCCGTGGGAAATCCCGAGACCGCAAATCTCCTACCCGATTTCTTTCTACGGGAAAATCGAAGGCGACTCTAAATGGGTTCCGGGGCAGCAAGTTGCCGCGGTCGCGTACGATACCCCGATTCCAGGTTACAACACGAAGAACTGCATCTCTTTGCGTTTGTGGGACGCGCAACCTATCGTCAAGGACTTCAACTTGACCGCGTTTAACGACTCCGACTACAAGGCGGCCATGGGGCCGACCAACTTGGCGCAACAAATGATGGCGGTGTTATACCCGGGCGATGCCACCAAGGAAGGCAAAGCCTTGCGTTTGTCGCAGCAATACATGTTGTGCTCGGCGTCGGTGCAAGACATCTTGGCGAGATGGAAAGAGCGAGGTAACACGGATTGGGAAAAGTTGCCGGAAAAAGTGTGCGTACAAATGAACGACACGCACCCGACGTTAGCTGCGCCGGAATTGATGCGCTTGTTGATCGACGAGGAAGGTTTAACTTGGGAAAAGTCGTGGGAGATAACGAAGAAAACCGTTGCGTACACCAACCATACGGTCATGCCGGAAGCGTTGGAGAAGTGGCCGTTGGACTTGATGGAAGAATTGCTCCCGAGACACATGCAAATCATTAGGCAAATCGATCAAAAGTTCATGAACGATGTCAAGGAAGCGTTCAAGGGCAAGAAAGATGACAAGGAAATGGCCGCGTTCTTAAAAGCGACGACGATTTTGGAAAACGTCTACGCGGATTCCGTCGGCGGACCAAAGATGGGCGATACCATGGAAAAAGCCGAAGCGCCGCCAGCGACGGTCAGAATGGCCAACTTGTGCTGCATCGCCGGTTTGTCCATCAACGGCGTCGCGCAAATTCACTCCGATATCGTCAAAGCGTTCACGTTCAAAGAGTTTGCGGAAATCTACGGCTACAAGTTCCAAAACAAAACCAACGGCGTCACGCCGAGAAGATGGTTGGCCTTTTGCAACCCGGAGTTGAGCAAAGTCATCACGAAATGGGTCGGAAACACCGACGCCTGGATCACGGACACCGAAGTTTTGCGTAAGTTGATGGACAACGCGAAGAACCCTGAATTGCAAAAAGAGTGGAAGGAGGCCAAGCTCGCGCGCAAACAGATTTGCAAAGACTACATCAAGAAGACTACCGGTATCGACGTCCCGATCAACGCCATGTTTGACATCCAAGTCAAGAGAATCCACGAATACAAGAGACAATTGTTGAACATTCTCGGCATCATCTACAGATACAGACAAATCAAAGCTATGTCCAAGGAGGAAAGAGCGAAGGTTGTTCCGAGAGTGTGTGTCTTTGGCGGCAAAGCGTACGCCACGTACATCCAAGCGAAGAGAATCGTTCGTTTGGTCACCGCGGTCGGGGAAGTCGTCAACAACGATCCGGAAATCGGGGACTTGATGAAGGTTGTCTTCGTCCCGGATTACAACGTTTCCGTCGCGGAAACCTTGATCCCGGCCTCGGAGTTGTCCCAACACATCTCCACCGCCGGTACGGAAGCTTCGGGTACCTCGAACATGAAGTTTCAAATGAACGGCTGCTTGATCATCGGTACTTTGGACGGTGCGAACGTCGAAATCCGTGAGTGCGTCGGCGACGACCACTTTTTTTTGTTCGGTATCACCGAAGACGAAGTCGAACCGGCGAGAGAGGAAAGAGCCGCCGGGAAATTCGTAGCGCCGAAGACCTTCTTGGATACCATCGAGTACGTCCGATCGGGCGCGTTCGGTAAAAAGGGCGAATTCGAAGAACTCTTGGGTTCTTTGGAAGGTAACTCTGGTTTCGGCCAAGGCGATTACTTCTTGGTCGGTAAGGATTTCCAATCTTACATCGAGTGCCAAGATGAGGTTGACGAGGCTTACAGAAACCAAGAGGGCTGGACCGAGTCTTCCATCTTGTCCACGGCGACCTCGGGTAAGTTCAACTCGGACAGAACCATCGACCAATACGCCAAGGAAATCTGGGACATCAAGCCGTGCGTTGTGCCGTAATCCTTCTTTATGCTATTATGACGATTAATCGAGAGACTTATTATCATCGTTGAGATGAAAGCGGCGAGAGCAAAAAAGCGAGCGAGCGAGCGAGAAACACATAAGAAAGAGTACGAAATTTTTAATAAAACAAACGCGTCGTGTCGAATGTACCACAACGTGTAGTAAAGATAACGAATATTATATTATATATCAATATTAACGAGTCTCTCTTGAGTCTCTCTCTCTTTCTTCTGCTCTTTTCTCAACTCCTTCTATATCTTACTTTTTCTTTTTATCGCCGCCAATCAGCGCTCGTTTCACCAGGTCGTATTTGCTACAAATCCCGTCGTGTTTCTTGCAAAAACTTTCCATCATGTCCCTGAGAGGCGTGCACCCTTTCTTGCACCGGACGACGCGTTTACACATCAGCGTGTTCAAAAAGTTTGGCTTTTCAATGCACCCTCTGAATCCATCTCTCCCGTTATCGCACCAGGCGCCTTTCTCCCTCGTGCACGCCACGCACGGTTTCGACCATTTTTTATGGCGTCCAAAGAGCACTTTTTCTTCTCCTTTTGAGGATGCTTTTTTTGAGGATGCCGCTGCTTCCACCCCCGAGTTTAAGGAGGAAAAAGAGGACGCGAAGAAGAAGACGAAAAAGAAGAGAAAGAGAGCAGTTTTTTTAAAAGCAGTGAAGGAGGGAAAGGATTGAAAACGTCGTCTCATTCTATCTGTGTTTTGTCTGTGTGTGTTTACTACTCTAACGAATGACACAAAACAACTGAATAAAAAGGCAAGAGAGGAAAGAGAGAAAAATTCCCAAACGAATTTTGATACCCTAAACACCCAAAAAGAGACACTGGACGACGCAAAAAACGTTCTTCGGCAGAAGAGAAGAGAGAGACGAAGAGGAAGACTCTTACACCTCTATTACTACTCTCGGATCACATAATGACGGCCACGATGGACGTTGATTCAGACGACGACGACGAGATCATCGCCGAGAGAGGTACGATTGCACATATTCTTATTTTTTCACGACGCGCGCGCGTGTGTTCTTCTTCTTTCTCTCTCATCACATTCGAGGACCGACGAAAGGAAAGGCGGCGATCTTTCTTGAGAGCGAAAACAACGGACACCAACACTTTTGGGCGAAACGAAATTCGAACGCTCTCTTCTGAGCTCGAAGGAACTTTGAGAATAACACGTTAAGACGGCTTCGTGCGAAAAGCATCTTCTTCTGTTTGTCTTCTTGACTTCTTCTTCTGGTAAAAGTCCTCTCGTGTGTACGCGGAAGAAAGAGAGAAGAAGAAGAAGAAGAAAGAATGTCTGTCTGTCTTCTTTCGTTTTTGGTTGTCGATCGACGTAAAACGTAAAACGACAGACAAAGAAGAAGAAGAAGAAGAGAAAAATTTGTTTTTTCATCTCTCTCTCTAAACTTTTGTTTTCGTAAAAGTGTTTTTATCATCGAGCGAATGATCGACATCATCATCAATCGTCGTCGTCAAAACTGACCTCACGTTACGTGCATTCTCATAAACACAGCTCGGAAATGGCAAAACCTGAACGCGAAACGGTACTCGGACAAGAGGAAGTTTGGGTACACGGAACCGGAGAAAGAACAGATGCCGCCGGAACACGTAAGGAAAATCTTGAAAGACCACGGCGACATGTCTTCGAGAAAGTTTCGGTCGGATAAGAGAGTATATTTAGGCGCTTTGAAGTTTATCCCGCACGCGGTGTATAAGTTGTTGGAAAATATGCCCATGCCGTGGGAACAAGTGAGACATTGCGAGGTGATTTACCACATCACCGGCGCGATTACTTTCGTCAACGAAACGCCGAGGGTGATTGAACCTATTTACATCGCGCAGTGGGGGACCATGTGGATTGCCATGAGAAGGGAAAAGAGAGACCGACGACATTTTAAACGCATGCGATTCCCGCCGTTTGACGACGAAGAACCGCCTTTAGATTACCAGGATAACTTGTTGGACGTGGACCCGTTGGAGGCGATCAATTTAGAGTTGGACGAAGACGACGAAGATCGACACGTGTGCGAATGGTTTTACGACCAAAAACCGTTGCGATGGGACTTGGATTTCGTCAACGGGAGTTCCTACAAAAAATGGCGGTTGCCTTTACCGGAAATGGCGACGCTGTATCGTTTAGCCGGTCAGTTATTGAGCGACTTGACGGACAAAAATTATTTTTACTTGTTCGATCACAAATCCTTCTTCACGGCGAAAGCGTTAGGGATGGCCATCCCGGGAGGTCCAAAGTTTGAACCGTTATTCAAAGATAGCGACGCGGCGGACGAAGACTGGAACGAGTTTAACGATATTAACAAGTTAATCATTAGATCGGCGATTCGAACGGAGTATAAAGTTGCGTTTCCGTACTTGTACAACAACCGACCGCGTAGGGTAGATTTGGCGACGTACCATTCACCGATGGTGATGTACATCAAAACCGAAGATCCAGATTTGCCGGCATATTATTTCGATCCTTTGATTCATCCAATCGCGTTTTATAAAAGTAGTAGCAGCGAAAAGAAGAAAGAAGAAGAAGAAGAAGAGGATTGGAGCGAAGACGACGATTTCGCCTTGCCCGAGGAAGTCGAGCCGTTGTTGAAAGATTACGATTTGTACACGGAAAACACGACGAACGGTATCGCGTTATTGTTCGCACCTCGGCCGTTTAACTTGCGTTCGGGATACACGCGATCGTGCATCGACGTTCCGCTCGTCAACACTTGGTTTCACGAGCATTGCCCGAGTGGATACCCGGTCAAAGTGCGCGTTTCCTATCAAAAGTTGCTCAAGACATACGTCATGAACCAATTACACAAGAAACCACCGAGGCAAGTGAAACGTAAATCTCTGTTCAAAGCTTTGAAAAAGACAAAGTTTTTCCAGTGCACCGAGTTAGATTGGGTCGAAGCCGGTTTGCAAGTCTGCAGACAAGGCTACAACATGTTGAACTTGTTGATCCATCGCAAGAACTTGAACTATTTGCACTTGGATTATAACTTCAACTTGAAACCGGTGAAGACGTTGACGACAAAAGAACGTAAGAAGTCTCGATTCGGGAACGCGTTCCACTTAATGCGCGAGATTTTACGTTTGACGAAGCTTACCGTAGACGCGAACGTCCAGTATCGATTAGGTAACGTGGACGCGTTTCAATTGGCGGATGGTTTGCAATACATTTTCTCGCACGTTGGACAGTTGACTGGGATGTACCGATACAAATATCGTCTGATGCGCCAAATAAGAACGTGCAAGGATTTAAAGCACCTGATATACTATCGTTTCAACACCGGACCGGTCGGGAAAGGCCCAGGCGTTGGTTTCTGGGCGCCCATGTGGCGGGTCTGGATTTTCTTTTTACGCGGCATCGTCCCGCTTCTCGAACGATGGTTGGGTAACTTGTTAGCTAGACAGTTCGAAGGTAGAAATGCCAAAGGCATCGCGAAAACTGTCACGAAACAAAGAATTGAGTCTCATTTTGATCTAGAGTTACGAGCAGCTGTCATGCACGACATTCTCGATAGCATGCCGGAAGGCGTGAAGCAGAACAAAGCGAGAACGATTTTAGCGCATCTTTCCGAAGCCTGGCGAAGTTTCAAAGCGAACATTCCCTGGAAAGTCCCGGGCATGCCAGTTCCGATCGAAAACATGATTTTACGATACGTGAAGTCTAAAGCCGATTGGTGGACGAACGTTGCGCATTATAATCGCGAACGGATTCGCCGCGGCGCGACGGTGGACAAAACCGTCTGTAGGAAAAATTTAGGCCGATTGACCCGCTTGTGGTTAAAAGCAGAGCACGAACGTCAACACAATTACTTGAAGGATGGACCATACGTGACGCCAGAAGAAGCCGTGGCGATTTACACCACCACCGTGCACTGGTTGGAATCCCGAAAGTTCTCGCCGATCCCGTTCCCTCCGTTGTCGTATAAACACGATCGCAAGTTGTTGATTTTAGCTCTCGAACGATTGAAGGAAAATTATTCCTTAGCCGTTCGTTTGAATCAACAAGAGAGGGAAGAGTTGGGTTTAATCGAGCAAGCGTTCGATAACCCGCATGAAGCTTTATCGAGAATTAAACGACATTTGCTAACACAAAGAGCGTTTAAAGAGTGCAACATGGAGTTTATGGACATGTATTCGCACTTGATTCCGGTGTACGCGATTGAACCTTTGGAGAAGATCACGGATGCGTATCTGGATCAGTACATTTGGTACGAGTCCGATAAGAGGCACTTGTTCCCGAACTGGATTAAACCATCTGATACAGAGCCGCCTCCTTTGTTGGTGTATAAGTGGTGTCAAGGCATCAACAACTTGACCGATATCTGGGACACGAGCGAAGGCGAATGCGTCGTGATGTTGCAAACGAAATTTGAACGAATGTTCGAAAAAGTCGATTTGACCATGTTGAACCGCTTGTTGCGATTGATTGTCGATCATAATATTGCCGATTACTGCACCGCGAAGAATAACGTAATCATTGCGTATAAAGACATGTCGCATACGAACTCTTACGGGATGATTCGCGGGTTACAGTTTGCCTCGTTTTTGACGCAGTATTATGGTCTGGTTTTAGATTTGTTGGTGTTAGGTTTGACTCGAGCGTCGGAAATTGCTGGTCCACCGCAAATGCCGAACGAGTTTATTAGTTACCGAGACGTTCGAACGGAGACCAGACATCCGATTCGTTTATACTCTCGATACATCGATAAGCTTCACATCTTGTTCCGCTTCACCGCGGAAGAGGCGAAGGACTTGATTCAAAGATATCTCACCGAACATCCCGATCCGAACAACGAGAACATGGTAGGATATAACAACAAAAAGTGTTGGCCGAGAGACTCGAGGATGCGCTTGATGAAGCACGACGTAAACTTGGGACGAGCGGTGTTTTGGGACATGAAGAATCGTTTGCCGCGATCGTTGACGACGTTGGAGTGGGACAACGGGTTCTGCTCTGTGTTTTCAAAAGACAATCCGAACTTACTGTTTAACATGTGCGGATTCGAAGTGAGATTAATGCCAAAGATTCGCATGCAAACCGAGTATTTTGCACAAAAAGATGGCGTGTGGAACTTGCAAAACGAGGAGACGAAGGAAAGAACAGCGCAAGCGTTTTTGCGAGTCGACGACGAAGGTTTGAAAGCGTTCGAGAACAGAATTCGACAAGTCTTGATGTCCTCCGGGGCGACGACGTTCTCCAAGATTGCGAATAAATGGAACACGGCGTTGATTTCGTTGATGACGTACTATCGAGAAGCTGTGGTGCATACGCAAGAACTTTTGGACTTATTGGTCAAATGCGAGAACAAAATTCAAACTCGAATCAAGATTGGCTTGAACTCAAAGATGCCTTCGAGGTTTCCCCCAGTCGTCTTCTATTCACCTAAAGAGATTGGTGGGTTAGGAATGCTCTCTATGGGTCACATTTTGATCCCGCAATCGGATTTACGATATTCTGTCCAAACCGATTCAGGCGTCACGCACTTCCGTTCGGGCATGTCGCACGAGGAAGATCAGTTGATTCCGAACCTCTACAGATATCTGCAACCTTGGGAAGCTGAATTTACGGATTCGCAACGCGTTTGGGCTGAATACGCGTTGAAGAGGCAAGAAGCTCAAGCGCAAAATCGAAGATTGACGCTGGAAGATTTAGAAGACTCTTGGGATCGCGGCATTCCGAGAATCAATACGTTGTTTCAAAAAGATCGGCACACGTTAGCGTACGATAAAGGGTGGCGAGTTCGCGCGCACTTTAAAGAGAACCATTTGATGAAGATTAACCAGTTCTGGTGGACGCATCAAAGACACGACGGCAAACTGTGGAACTTGAACAATTATCGCACGGATGTCATTCAAGCCTTGGGCGGCGTAGAAGGTATTTTGGAACACACGCTGTTCAAAGGCACGTATTTCCCGACATGGGAAGGTCTATTTTGGGAAAAAGCGTCTGGTTTCGAAGACTCGATGAAGTTCAAGAAGCTCACCAACGCACAAAGGTCTGGTTTGAACCAAATTCCAAACCGTCGTTTCACATTGTGGTGGTCTCCGACGATTAACCGAGCGAACGTCTACGTCGGATTCCAAGTGCAGTTGGATTTGACTGGAATTTTCATGCACGGCAAAATTCCAACTTTAAAAATTTCTTTGGTTCAGATCTTCCGAGCGCACTTGTGGCAGAAGATACATGAATCGTTGGTCATGGACCTATGTCAAGTGTTCGATCAAGAGTTGGACGCTTTAGAGATTGAAACCGTGCAAAAAGAAACGATCCATCCGAGAAAGTCGTACAAAATGAATTCGTCGTGCGCGGACATTTTACTCTTTGCGTCGTATAAGTGGCAAATCTCCAAACCGTCCTTAATGGGCGACGTGAACGACCAGTTTGATCAAAAGTCGTCGAATAAGTTTTGGTTGGACGTCCAGTTGAGGTGGGGCGACTTTGATTCTCACGATATCGAACGATACACCCGCGCGAAGTTTCTCGATTACACGACGGACAACATGTCCATTTACCCGTCACCTACGGGCGTGATGATTGGCGTCGATTTGGCGTATAACTTACACGCTGCGTATGGTAACTGGTTTCCGGGATCAAAACCATTGATTCAACAAGCTATGGCGAAGATCATGAAGGCGAATCCGGCGTTGTATGTGCTCCGCGAGCGCGTAAGAAAAGGCTTACAGTTGTATTCCTCGGAACCGACGGAGCCGTATTTGAACTCTCAGAATTACGGCGAGTTGTTTTCAAATCAATGCATTTGGTTCATCGACGATACGAACGTCTACCGAGTCACGATTCATAAGACGTTTGAAGGGAACTTGACGACGAAACCAATCAACGGTGCCATATTTATCTTCAACCCGAGAACAGGTCAACTCTTTTTGAAAGTCATTCACACGTCCGTGTGGGCCGGTCAGAAGCGTTTAGGGCAGTTGGCTAAATGGAAAACCGCGGAGGAAGTTGCGGCATTAGTTCGATCTCTACCGGTCGAAGAGCAACCGAAACAAATCATCGTGACCAGAAAAGGCATGTTAGATCCTCTGGAAGTGCACTTGTTAGATTTTCCGAACATTGTCATCAAAGGAAGCGAGTTGCAAATGCCGTTTCAAGCGTGCATGAAAATCGAAAAATTTGGCGATTTGATTTTGAAAGCGACCGAGCCGCAGATGGTTTTATTCAACATCTACGACGATTGGTTGAAATCTATCAGTTCGTACACCGCGTTCTCTCGATTGATATTAATCTTGAGAGCGTTGCACGTGAACAACGACAAGACTAAGATGTTGTTGAAGCCGGACAAAACGATCATCACGCAGCCGCACCACGTGTGGCCAGATTTGACGGACGAACAGTGGATTAAAGTGGAAATCGCTCTCAAAGACTTAATCTTGGGCGATTACGCGAAGAAGAACAACGTCAACGTCTCCGCGTTGACGCAATCGGAAATCCGCGACATCATCTTGGGCGCCGAAATCACCCCGCCTTCGTTGCAACGCCAACAAATCGCGGAGATTGAGAAGCAAGCTGCGAACGAGGACGCGGCGCAGTTGCAAGCGGTGACGACGAAAACGACCAACGTGCACGGGGACGAGTTGATTGTTACAACGACGTCTCCGTACGAGCAATCTACGTTTGGTTCGAAAACCGATTGGAGAGTTCGCGCGATTTCAGCGTCGAATTTACACTTGCGCGTGAACCATATTTACGTCAACTCGGAAGACATCAAAGAGACTGGGTACACGTACGTCGTCCCGAAGAACGTTTTGAAGAAGTTCATCACCATTGCGGATTTGCGCACGCAAATCAGCGGCTACTTATACGGCGTCTCTCCTCCGGACAACCCGAACGTGAAGGAAATTCGTTGCGTGGTTATACCGCCGCAGTGGGGCAATCACGCGACGACGCATTTACCTACGCAGTCACCCGATCACGAGTATTTGAGAGATTTGGAACCGTTAGGGTGGATACACACGCAACCGAACGAAACGCCACACTTGCCGCCGCAGGATTGCGCCAAACACGCGCAAATCTTGGAGAAGAACTCCTCCTGGGACGGCGAAAAAGCCATCGTGGTCACGTGTTCCTTCACTCCCGGTTCGTGTTCGTTGACGGCGTACAAACTCACTCCAAAAGGCTACGAGTGGGGAAGACAACAAAAAGACCAAAACGTCGGCAACCCGCAAGGCTACCATCCTTCGCACTACGAAAAAGTCCAAATGCTTTTATCCGATCGTTTTTACGGCTATTACATGGTCCCAGATGGCCAACCTTGGAATTACAACTTCATGGGCGTGAAACATTCGGCGAGTATGAAATACGCGTTAAAGTTGGCCAATCCAAAGGAGTATTACCACGAGAGTCACCGACCGACGCACTTTCTCGATTTCGCCTCCGCGGACGACCAAGATTTGAAAACTTCTGGTGGAGCTAATACAAACGGTGGAGTGGAGAATGCGAACGTCACCGAAATCGATCGCGAGAATGTCTTTGAATAATAATACTATTAGTCTTATTGCAGATCTGAGAGCGCAGGAGAGAGCGTTCTTTTTCTAGAACAGACAATTGTAAAAAAATTCCTAGAAATTCCTTCATTCTTCGTCTCACGCATAAAAACTCGTTTATCATTAACTCTTCTTCTAAAGATAATACTAAAAGTAATAATGGGAGGACGAAGGAAAAATCCACATCCGAAAAGAGCGGAAAATGCGAGGACGGTTTTGAAGGAAGAGAAAGAAGAACCAAAGGTGTTGTGTTTGAAGATTCCTCCTCCTGTTGTGGACGACGATGATGATGAAGTCGTTGGGGAAGTCGAGATACAAGATGAGATTATACGAAAAGAAATGACGACTGCGACGAAGAAAGCGGCGAAGAGAAAGAGAGGGCAACACGAGTGCGGTGTTTGCGGGAGAATGTGTACTACACCATCACTATTGGCTACACACATGCGTATTCACACGAACGAGAAACCGTATGAATGCGATGTGTGTGAGAAGCGTTTTAGTCGAGCTGATAGTTTGAGAGACCACATGCGTATTCACACGAACGAGAAACCGTATGAATGTGATGTTTGCGATAAAGCTTTTCGTCAATATGGTCATTTGCAAACCCACATGCGTATTCACACGAACGAGAGGCCGTACGAGTGTGATGTGTGCGAGAAGCGTTTTCGTGAATCTGGTACTTTGCAAAGCCACATGCGCATTCACACGAACGAAAAACCGTACGAGTGCGATGTGTGCGAGAAGCGTTTTCGTCAATCTAGTGATTTGAGAAGCCACATGCGTATTCACACGAACGAGAAGCCGTACGAGTGTGATGTGTGCGATAAAGCTTTTCGTCATTCTAATGCTTTGAAAATCCACAAGCGTATTCACACGAACGAGAAGCCGTACGCATGTGCCGTCTGCGAGAAGCGTTTTAGTCGATCTGAAAGTTTGAAAAAGCACACACGTCGCTGGCACTAAGTAATAGCCAGGGGAAATTTCGAGCACAACAGATCGAGGAAAAAATAGAGAATTTCTGTCTTTGTAATGAAACACAACTCACTCACAACTCACGCACGCGCACACGCGCGACGAGAACAACACACAGCATCGTCATCGTCATCACGCGCATCGCAAAGAAAAGCATAACATATATTTTTATAGAGCACATAATAAAAACAAAAGAAGAAGAAAGAGATGGTGTCTCAATCAAACGTGGACCAAATCACAAAAGAACGCATCCAAACTGCGGCGTCGCCGTTGGGAAACAAGAAAGAAAAACCAAACCAGTTGAAGGAGACGAGAGTGAAACATAAACCAAAGTATCGAACGAAGATGACATTTCTGAATAAGATTCGATACAATAACGGCGTCGTTGGTTTGTTTTTTGGACGAAGAGTACGGTTTATTGCGTTTGGATTTGTTTTGGGGTATGGCTTAAGGTTTTGGCAAAACGCAGACGAAGCGGAGACGAAGAAGAAGGAAGAAGAAGAGAAGAAGAAGAAGAGAAAGAAGAAACCATTGTTACAAACGAGAGCGAAAATCACGGAACTTCCGGACGACGCGGATCCAGATTTCACGTTTGACTCCAAAGGGAACAAAATAGAACCGAAGATGAAAGCGAACGCGAAAGAGCAAAAAATGGTGTTGCTCGTTCGCGAAGATTTGAACATGAGTTCCGGGAAAGTCGCCGCGCAGTGTTCGCACGCCGCGGTTGGGTTATTCCAACGGTTAATAAGCGAAGAGTATCGCTCACACCCAACCGTTCAGAAAAATCTCAAAACGTGGATCGAGGAAGGGCAAAAGAAAGTATGTTTGTCCATCGCGAATGTGGAAATGTTGGAGGATTTAAGAGCGAGTTGTAGCATGAAACGCATCCCGTACTTTGTCGTCGAAGACGCCGGAAGGACGGAGGTGGCGCACGGCACAGAAACGGTCATGGCGATAGGACCGTGCGAGAACGAAGTGTTAGATCGCGTGACTGGAAAGTTACGCCTGTTCGATTCTTAATAAATTACTACATTTACAAATACAAAAATGACCATCGTCGCGCGCGCAACGCAACCCCTAATCTCATCAATTCACCGATGCTGAACAATCTTTTCCTCCGCGTTACACTGCGCCGTCACCGAATCTAGCAACAACACGGACGGGTTCCTCACCATCCTCTCCTTCGCGCATTCTTTCGCGTACTCCACGTCCACGCCACCGCCTACCCATTTCTTCTCCTCCAACTGCACCACCGCTCGCACGCGTCTCTCCACCTCCTCCTTCTCGAGCGTCAACAACGACGCGTGTTTGCTCACTTTCGATCCGTTAAACTCCGGTATGACTTTAAACAAAAACATCAACCGTTTGCACACGAGTTCTGCGTCTAGTTCTAAAATTTCCGGCACGTTCGAGACGGTCATTGGAATGTCTACGTTGTACCCTAGAAACGCGTGCAACCGTCTTACTTTGGCTTCGAGTAACGTTGGATTTCTAAACAAATGAGACGATTCATCAGACGACGACGACCTTTTCTCCGCGCATTTTTTGCTCGATCCAAAATGGTGCCAAAACCGAACGATGATTTTATCGTCGTCCGAGATGACTCCGTCGATGCCATCGCCGGCTGATTTTAATGTTATATTTCTTCTTTGTTGTTGTTGATGATGATATGATGCTGATGATGCTGATGATGATGATGATGAAGATGCGAGACTCCTCCTCCTGCTCCTCCTCCTATAACTAAAACTACTCCTGATCGAAACAGGACTGATCGTCGTTGTTCGCATCATCATCATACTACTACTAATACTACTACTAATGATAAATAGTATGAGCTTAAGTGTGATGAAGATGTGGAATCCTTTATCCCGTTTTAAGGTGACTTTTTGTGTCTGATGAAACGAAGATAAAATTCGAGGAAACGGTCGCTTTTACTTTCCTTCAAAAAAAAAAGAAATCGCATTTATTCGCGTTTAGTAAAGAAGAGAAAGCTTTGATTCATCAGAAGAGCAGAAAACGATACAAAAGCATCATGTCTTCTTCTGTTGCTACTGCTTATACTCTTGGGGTGAGGACGAGGGCGCAGAAAAGGCGGGTGGGCGAGAGAGATTTGTGGGATTTGATCGTGAATAACGACGATATAACTTTCATTCATATTCTTCCGAGATTGAATTCGAATGATATCAAATTCTTGTACGAGGTGAATACGGAGACGAGAGCGTTGGTGAAGAGATCATCTCGCGCGGGTGATTTGAAAGAGAAGTTTAAAGTGCACGAGATGTCGTCGATATCGACGTTGGAAGTCGCGTGGAAGAATAGGAAGAAGAAATCGTTGTGGCCGAGACACTGGACCGAAACATATTTCTGCTCGGAAGTTGCTAAAACGAATAAACTCGAGTTGCTCAAGTGGGCGCGAGAGGAGAAAAAGTGTGAGTGGGATGATAGGACGATTGATGCGGCCGCATATCAAGGTAATCTGGAAATGGTAAAGTATTGCGTTGCAAATGAGTGTCCTATTGATGAGATGGCGTGTGAATATGCTGCCATAGGAGGTCAACTCGAGATGCTCAAATACTTACACGAAGAAGGCAAAGTGCCTTGGACTTCGGGTACTGCCGAATGGGCGGCTGAAAGTGGTCATCTCCACATACTCGAATATCTTGTTGAGCGTAAGTATGATCAATATAACGAATGGGCGTGTGCGAATGCAGCCACGCACGGCCACTTGGACTGTTTGAAGTACTTACACGAAACCGCCAAAGCGCCTTGGGACTATAGGGCGGTACGCTACGCGCACGAGAACGAACACCCCGAATGTGTACAATACCTCCTCGACAACAACTGTCCTCTCCCAGAAGACTGGTCGTACGAAAATGGAGAGTTATACGCATCAGAATCAGAATCAGAATCAGAATAATTGCACAGGTCCTAAAGCTGCCCGCAACCTTGTGTAATAAAGAGAGAAAAGAGAGAGACACAAACAAAACACTTTACATTACTTTTGTGAATTTTTTCTCTCTTTTCTCTTCTTTGAAAAAAAATTTTGCCCTAAAACTCCTTCTTCAGAACAATTTTAGACCAAAAACACGAAGAGAGAGGTTTTGTCTTTCTTCTTTGTTGAAGAGCCGTCTCTCCCTCCCTCCTCCTCCTCTTTCTCCTCCTTTTCTCCTTTTCTCCTCCAAAATTCTTGTGGTTTCAAACAACAGAAGAATCAATTAAGAATGTCCTCCTCTGGCTTAGGAGGAGGTAAAAAGGTGAGAATGAAAAGAAGATCTCCGTGGAATTGGATTGGATTCATCTCTTCTCTGAATGGAGTCGATTTGCGTCAAAATGTTGTATATATATCTCCTTTTCTCTCTCTGTATTGCTCATACCATCATCGCGCAATACCGCCGATAGAAGTACTTTTATTCTCTTCTTCTGACCATCATCATCTTCTTTTCTTCTTAAACTCTTCTTTCCGTTATCCTCATCACATTTATATAGAAAAAAGACATCCTTCTTGGAAGCGAAAAAGGAGTCTTAGGCTTTTCCAAAGGATTGGGAGGAGGAAGTTTTACCAGCAACACTAGCACTAAAAATACTTTGACGGGGACGATGTCATCAAACAACACAAAAGTGAAAGTACCGAAACCAGTCGTGTTACCGTCGATGAGGAAAGAACACAACGGGTACGATCCAAAGCTCAGCTTGATTAATAAAGGAAATACTCATGGTATAAGCGTTGGCGCTGCGACGACGAATTACCACAACAGTAGTAGTAATACTATTGGCGGAGAAGGTAAGAATAAAGACGACGAAGATATCGTATCGAAACTGAGACAAAACGGCGGAGGGTGGGGGCAGTCCTCGTCTTCTGGTGGTAATAACGGCGTCGAGCAACAAAAGTCGTCGTCTGGAGAAACATCGAGTAGCGCGGGAGGAAACGATACAAATTTCGTAAAAATTGTGGAGGTGAAACCGATCCAGTCGACGTCGCAGTGGGGGACAAACGTCATCGCGGGAGGAAGCGTCGGCGGAGAAAAAAACAGAGACGGCAAAGGAGGAGATTCTAATGTCGTTCGAGTTCACGAACACGATCCGAGTTTGTTGGGGAAAACGAACGTCGTTTCCAGAAGGGAAGAGAAAGTCACGCGAAGAGAATTTCCAAGCTTGAGAGATTCGTTGGATCCGAATAATACTACCGCGAATACATATAAGAGCGGTAGTACGAATAACATCACCGAAGATGCCGATCATCACTGGAAGTTTGAAATGTCCAGCGACGACCGAGGACGATATGAAGATGGAAACATGACCATGCAAAGAAGCTCTAGAAATACATCGAATAATGGGAGATCGCAGCATAATCGAGACGACAACGGAAGACGACAAAATGCCGAAGACGCGAGCGCGTTTTTGAAACAAAACAGTTCCATCGGGAACGTGACGATTATGAAACGGAATGATAACGACGCGACATTAAATAACAATGCCAATAACAGTAATACTACGAACAGCGGCGGCGGCGGCGCAAACAACGACAGAGAAGGAGGAGAAAGCAACGCCAACAAGAACTACGTGGACGAAGCGCGAATGAAGTTTGAAGATGAAATCGAACGCGTCGCGAGAGAGTTGGAGGCGAAAAAACTGTCCTCAAAATCATCCACTTGGGCCGGGAAGTCGACACCAGCGACTGCGCCGCCATCGAACACTGCGAATCCGTTGCGAATGCTCGTCGGAAACTCGAAGCAACAACAAGTAGTAGCAGTAGCCGCCGCGGCTGAAATAGCAGCGGCGCCTACACCGAATCCTACCAGCATCGCGCCTCCGTCGGTGCGACGAGAACACTTGACGACGCAACAGCTCATCGAAATTCAGTTGCACCAGCAGCAAGAACAGCATAAACGGTTCGAGCAGATACTGCATCAGCAACGCGCGCATGCGAAGCAACACCAACAAGAAGAAGGAGAAACAGGAGCAGAGTTGTTAAAAACGAGAAAGAAGCGCGGCGGGAGACGGGTGCGAGAAGCGGAAGAGAGAAGATTGTTAAAGCAAACTTTAGGCGCGACAACGACGACGACAATGCCACCAGGCGCGGTAGTTAAGGTGCTTTCGAAAGACCCGTCGTCGGGAGTAAACTCGGAGAACATTTTGAGGCAGAAACCGAGCTCGAGTTTATCCACGTCGCATCGATTGTTGAGACGACAGCAGCAGTTTGAGCAACAACAAAAGTTGACGGAAAAGCTGGAAAAGGATATCTTAGAGGTGTCCCTGGACAACGAAGAAAAGGAAGAGGTTGATAACAACAAGAGAGACGCCGGCGGCGAAGATAAATACAACAACAACATCGGTATGGATCGAAGCGCGTCAGGCGCGTATCTCTCGGGAAAGATTGAGCCGCTGCGCATCGCCTCTCCGGTTTTATCCGTCGATAACGCGTTTGGGAGCGTTTGGAGTTCGTCCAAGAATGCAATGGTAAATGCCAACACCGACGGTGGCGTTGTCGCTGATACTGCGAGTACACTGCCTGCTCAGAGCAACACGAACGACGATCCGTTGTTTGGGTTAGACTCTCTCGACGAGGCCACGGCGACTCCGACCACGACCACGATCGGTGGAGGAGCGTGGAATGCCGCCGCGGCGACCGCTGGAAGTCACAACGCATGGATCGGGGGTCAACATCAGCAACATCTCGCGTATGGACAACGCCCGCGGTCTGTGCCACCGACTTCGACGGCACATCTCGACGTCGCCTCGGCGTTACCGGACGACTTAGACGACGAATTTGGATCCTCCGATTCGCTTTACGATTCGTATAACATGAACAATGGCGGCGAAGATTGGGACGATTATAACAATTATCTCTACGCGCAGCAGCAACACACAGGAGCAGCAGCAACAGCAAAATCTTCGCGATTTAATCAAGTTCTCGACGCGCCAAGTTTCTTTCCGGGCGAAGGTTACTCCAACGCGGCTTACGATAGCAGTCATCCTCACCAATCCTCCTCCGCGTTGTCGATTGAACAGCAATACCAAATGTACATGCAATCCGTCGCGCAAAGCGGAAGTCAATCGTATTACGACAAGAATCAGTACATTGAGATGCAAAGAGACTACGAGGAACAGTTTGACATGAGCGATATGGATTTCTTGTATCACGCGATGCAAGAGCAAGTGGCGTTGGCATCCGCGACGCAGGCTGGAGGAGTGCAACAACACCATCAGTATCACCTTCACGGCCAACAGCAGTCGCCGAGAGGAGATAGAGGGTTGAGGGGAGGAAGAGGCAACATGTACGCTCAAAGCGTTGGTGGCGGTAAGTACAATAAATCAACCGGAGGACGCGGCGCGCCGCACCCGAAGAATAAAACCGGAGGAGGTCAAATTACCTCCCGCGAGCGAAGGCGTTTACAACGTCTGTTGACGGGCATCAGCAAAGTTGCCGATCCGAACGCGGTGTATCCAACGACAACGACGACAACGCTAACGCCAACGAATGCAACTGATGATTACGTCACTACAGATGACACCGCTATTGCAGCTAAAAGTAGTGTCGATGCAGCGCAAACACTCGCTGCGGGAACTGCGCCCCCGGTTAAAAGAGGATCGAGAGGATCGCGCGGCGGAAGAAGAGGCGCGAAGAAATCGTCCTCGTCGCCCGGATCCGCGTAAGGAAACATCCAAAATTAATTTACGAAGAAATCAAAATCAAGAATCGAAAGACATCATTAATAAAAGTCGTTTGCTTGGCATTGCGCAGAAACTTTCGCGAGAGCGCCGAAAACGATTTTTCACACGAGAGATGTATTTACGAGAAGAAGAAGAAGAATAGAAGAAAAAGAGTTGAAAATTTGAAACGCACTTCTTTAAGACATCTCTTTTCCCATTAACATAGCTTTCCGAATCACATCTCTCTCTTCTCCAGCTAATACTCTTAAAATTACGTTGTTGTTATTACTATTCATGCCGTTATACAGCAATCTATCATCTTTTGCGGTGACCAACCCGTTGAAAATCTTCAACGCCGTTTTCATCGCCTCGTCTTCCTCGTCCTCGTCTTGGACGTAAAATTCTGCGAAATGTGCGAAGAATTCTCTCGCGTTTTCTCTCGTCGCGTTCAATCTGTTTTCCAAACTGTCCCAATTCGGATCTGCCACGTTCGCGAAGAACTGAGGCAGCAACCCGAACCCACCCGTGCGTCGAAACTCGCCCTCGCACCTCGGCTCGCACGCGTCCACCCGGCGCAAGCGTTGCAAAGGAAACGAAGAGGAGACGAACGCGTCGTCGTCGTCGTCATCGAGCGATGAACGCACACCACCTAAAGCTTTCATTTTAGCATCGTACAAGGCTGAGTTTTGCTTCATGAACGCGTCTATAAGTTTCGCGAGAAACTCCTGAGATTCCTCTTCTCCTTCTCCTTCTTTTTCTTTTTCTGCTTCTCCAACGGAAGAGGTTTCGTTGGACGTTTTTGGCGATATAAATCTCCGGGGAAAGGTCTCGTCCAGATTAAACGTGTTCAAACGAAACGCGTTTATCCCCAAATCGCGAGCTCTGTTGTTGCTGTTGCCGCTGCTCTCCGTCGACAACGCTCTCCTCGGAGGTACGTTGTTGTCGTCCTTTTCTTTTTTCTTCGCGTCGTGATCACGCCTCGTCGTCGAGAACGTGTGGAATTTCTTTAAAAAGAACGAGACTTTAAAAAGAACGACACAGACGACGACGAAGAGTGCTGTAGATTTTTTAAGAACACCCCAACCTGCTGTTCGCTGCCTTCCTTTCGAAACGCTCCTCTTCTGTCCGTTTTCAAAGTCTTTTCTCGAAGACATCAAAAAGATGATGATGATGATGATGATTAAACGCTTTGATGATTAAGCGCATGTGTGCATGTGTTTTTATTGAAAAACAATTCGAATAAGCGTTTTCGAGGCAAAAAAAAATCACCACAAAAAACACACACGAGAGAACAGATAAGTTATTTAGTATGTCTTCGTCTTCTGAAAAGACGAGGACCAAAAGAGGAGGAGCTTTGTTAGGACAAAACCACGATGAAAAGAAAAGACGAATAGGAGGAGGGGAGAGAAAAAGAGATGATTCGTGTTTGGAGTTGTGGGATTTGATCGTGAATAACGACGATATTTGTTTTAAACACATTCTTCCGAGATTGAATGGAACCGATGTGAAATTCTTGCACGACGTGAATGGTGAAACGAGAAAGTTGATTAAGAGATCATCTTACAACAAGGGGGAGTTACAAAACAGGTTTAAAGTGAACGAGATGTCGTCGATATCGACTTTGGAAGTCGCGTGGGAGCATTATCCGTGGGGTAAGTTGGTATGGCAGTACGGCCCAAGGATGGACGAACCATATTTCTGCTGGCAAGTTGCTTACACGAATAAACTCGAGTTGCTCAAGTGGATACGAGAGGAGAAAAATTGTGATTGGGATGTAGGGACGATTAATGCGGCCGTACGTCAAGGTAATCTGGAAATGGTAAAGTATTGCGTTGCAAATGAGTGTCCTGTCGATGAGTGGGCGTGTTCAGATGCTGCCGAAAACGGTCATCTCGAGTGCCTCAAATACTTACACGAAGAAGCGAAAGCGCCTTGGGATTCGGGTACTGCCTCAATGGCGGCTGAAAATGGTCATCTCCACATACTCGAATATCTTGTTGGAAGGGCCGCATTAGAAGGTAATCTAGAAATGGTAAAGTATTGCGTGAGATATGAGTGTCCTATTGATGAGTATGCGTGTGCAAATGCTGCCTTAAAAGGTCATCTCGCGTGCCTCAAATACTTGCACGAAAAAGCCAAAGCGCCTTGGGATCGGAGAACTGCCCATTGGGCGGCTTTAAATGGTCATCTCCACATACTCAAATATCTTGTTAAGCGTAAATTTGATGAATTTACCGAATGGGCGTGCGAGGATGCGGCCAAGAACGGCCACTTGGACTGTTTGAAGTACTTGCACGAAACCGCCAAAGTGCGTTGGACCTCCTCTCGGGCCGTACGAAAAGCGTTCGATAACGCACAACTCAGATGGGCAAAAAATAACGCGCAATTCAAATGTGTACACTACCTCCTCGACAACAACTGTCCAATACCACGCAATTGGCGAATTGACGAGCACGGAGAATTACATCATCCAGGAAACTGATTTGTAGTAATCAAAGCTTCGCATACGCGCATATATAAACGAAAGATTGTATCGCGCAAACACTTCTCATGATAAAAACTCCTTCTCTAATGCATTTGGTTATAAAAAAAAAGAACAACAACGAGGAAAACCCAAAGAAAAACACTTGTGATATTTTCACCACAAATTTCTCTCTCTCTCTCTTTCTTAAGTACAATTTCGTCTCGAGTAGTAGTATATATATAGTACACTCATCGTCAGAAAGAGAACGGATAAAAGCACACGGACAGAGACTTTATACTCACACCATAAACGTTTTCCTTATCTGAAAGTGGTTTTCCGCATCGGCTGTAAGTTTTTTAAGAAGAAGACAAAGAAGAGACATTCGGAACAGATTTTAACCTCGATTATATCTGCGGTGAACAACAAACCCCCCAAAGACGAAATCGAGAAGTTTAAGAAGTTTAAGAACAAATATATAATGATGGCAAAAGGCGATTCAGGATTCGCCAAAACAGCAAACGCGGCGAGTGGTAACGGTACTAACGGTGATCAAGACGGGATGCCCATCGTTCTCGCGAGTGGAAGTTTCAACCCGACGTCCTCTGCCGCTGGAATGCAACACAATTCGTTCCATCCTCCTCCGTATGGAGGACAACAACAACAACAACAACACTACGGACAAGGAACGCAAGGCGATTCGAACTTTGCCGCCGGGAACGTATTCTTGAACACAAACAACGCGAGCAATAACAACAACAACAAAGATAATAACTATAACTATAACAGCAGTAGCCAACAACAACATCAACAGAGCGGCGGCGGCGGAGGAGGGGGAATGGTACCGCCCGGAGGGTATCCTCCGCAGCAATACCATCCGTATCATCATCAAATGCATCACCACATTCCGCCTCCCCAAGTGCAGCAGCAGCAGCAACAACAACAACAACAACAACAAGCTCCGCAAAATCAGATGCAACATCAAACGCCGCTGCAGCAACAACTACAACAACAACACCAACAACAGTTGCGGTTGTTTTGGCAGCAACAAATGACCGAGGTTGAAACGGCGACGGATTTTAAGAACCATCAGTTACCACTGGCAAGGATTAAGAAAATCATGAAAACGGACGAGGACGTGCGGATGATTTCCTCGGAGGCGCCGGTGTTGTTCGCGAAAGCGTGCGAGATGTTCATCTTGGAGTTAACTTTGAGATCTTGGATTCATTCCGAGGAAAACAAAAGGAGGACGTTGCAGAGAAACGACATCGCGAGCGCGATTACGAGGACGGATATTTTTGATTTCCTGGTGGATATCGTACCGAGAGAAGATGGGAGCGCTGGCGGAAACAACGCGGCGGCGATTGCCGCCGCCGCCGCCGCCGCGGCGCTGGGACAAGAGCAACAAAAACAACAAGGGGGTGGTGGTGGCGGAAATTTAGCAACAGTAATGGGAGGAGGAGGGCCTAGCGTGCAGGTAAAGCAGGAAGAGAATGGTACCGGATTAGGAGCGGGTAACGGGAATACGACAGACGCGTCGTACAACACGTACCCGCCGCAACCAACAACAGTAGTAGCTTCAGACGCAACGCCGGCGTCCCAACCATCGCAGCAAGACGGGATTAAGAAGGAAGGCGGCGGGCAAACCGACGCCGTCGTGCCTTTGATTTAAGAGACTGAAGAAGAAGGAGAACTTTTTTATTAATACGAATTTAATAATGAAAAGAAAAAAAGAGAAGAAACACATTAGAACGAGAGAGATTTTGCGCGAGTATTTTCAATAAAAAAATATATACAGTAGTATGGTCATTAAAAATGTGATACAGCAAGGCCCATGATATTATTGTTGTTCCCTTTTCTCGTAATGATGTCCTATGCGTGCGCTACGACGAGCTAGCTTGGGTGATGTCTTTGCTATGCTAAATGATGGTATATTTGCATCATGCGGCGCGAAAAATTTGGAACTCAAAGCGTCTCCTTCTTTCGAGTATCTTTTATTAGTCTCCTTCTTATTATTCTTATTATTCTTATTATTATTCTTATTATTCTTATTATTCAGTATTGTATTAGTATCTCACATCCTCTTCGTCTCTTTAAAGGACGCGATGGTGATTCCATAACTGTTTGGACTCAACGCGGTATCTTCGTCGTCTCTTTCGACGCTTCCATCGATACCGAAAATA
>Ga0255756_1000456_pt1 | contig 50135 bp, 36 predicted proteins | sample 011ome_20_FD_179956 | JGI IMG/M metagenome (GOLD analysis project Ga0255756, IMG submission 179956) | Coastal salt marsh microbial communities from the Groves Creek Marsh, Skidaway Island, Georgia - 011509CT metaG (version 2) | ecosystem: Environmental > Aquatic > Marine > Intertidal zone > Salt... | reverse complement strand
TCCCCCAGGTCCGCGCGTGGTCGTGGTCGTGATTGGTCGATACGTGCGGGGTGGCATGTCTGTCTGACGCCACCAGATGTATCACACACACACGCACGCCTCGACGCGGTGGTTACGCGGGTGGTGTGTACGACTCGTGCGTCGTCGTGCGTCGTGCGTCGTGCGTCGTGCGTGGGCGTGACGTTCGCTGGAGGTTGGTGCGTCGCGGAGGCGAGGCTGGTGCGGGGTGTGACCGCCGTCCGTGGGATGATGACGACGATGGCGATGCGGGTGATGCCGATGTCGATGCGCGTGGGTGGCGGCGATGGCGATGGCGTGCGAGTCGTCGGCGGTGAGGGGTGCGCGCGGTGGCGCGCGCGAGAGGTGAAAAAAGCGTCGCGGGTGAGGGGTGTGGTGACGATGGTGGGGATGGGCGCGATGGGATGGCGTCGGTCGTGCGGTGGTGGTAGCGGAGGAGGAGGAGGAGGAGGAGGAACCTTTCGAGGGACGACGTCGTCTTCGTCGTCTTCGTCGTCTTCGTCGTCTTCGTCGTCGTTGCGTGCGGTGTATAACGCGTCGTGGGACGGCATGGAGGATTCATCGAATGGTGATGACGGGATGTTCGCAGACGGAGGGCGCGAGGACGAGGAGGAGATGAGGGTGCGGGTGAGCGCGCTCGGGTACGCCGGGGCGTTGCTTTTAAACGTCGCGCTCGGGACGTTGTTTTGTTGGTCGTTTTACTTGATCCCGCTCGAGGCGCACTTAGGCGTTGGGCGGGCGATGTTGTCGAGCGTGTTTTCTTTGAGCACGATCGCGACGGTGTGCGCGATGTCGTTCGCGGGGCCAGTGGTGTACGCGAGGTGGGCGCCCACGCGGTTGGCTGTCGGTTCGGCGCTTTTAGCGGCGTGCGGATTGTGGACGGCGTCGTTTGCCGTGCCTTTGCGCGCGGTATGGCCGCTATTCTTGGGGTATGGCTTGATGTTTGGCTTTGCATCGGGCCTAGGCTATGGGCTTTCGGTACAAATGTCGTCGTACGCGCCGCTCAAGTCTGGACTGGCGACTGGATTGGTGACGTCGGCGCGCGCGTTTGGGGCGTTCATCTTTGCCCCGCTCGTAAAACAAGCTATTATTGCCCATGGACCACAATTTGCGATTCATCAACTTGGTACGTACATTGCCGCGTCGGCAGTTCCTATTTTTTTACTCTTCAACGGCAGTGGGTTGAAGCGTCCGCTCGCCAAGCGGCGTTCGACGAGTAGCGTCACGCTCGAAGAGATGGAACGGGACATTAAGTTGAAACCTCTCGTGCGCTTGTTATGGCTGTGTATGGCCACCGGGTTGTTCTCGGGATTGATGGTCATGGCACACGGCGCCACGTTACTTTCATCCCGCGGGATTTCGGCGCAAATGCTCGTCATTGGTGGAATTTCAATCGTCTCCGCCATGACCTCCGCCGGGCGCATTTTGGGCGGGTGGCTGTGCGACCGCGTGCCGCCAAAGCGCGTGCTAGTTTTCACCCCGCTCCTCGCCGTGGGACCGCTGATTTGGGCGGCAATGGATAAGACGTCCATCATAGCTGGCGAACTCTCGCTCGCCGCCGCAGGGCTTGTATACGGCATGTTTGCGTCGACGATTCCTGTCGAAGTGCGTCGCGTCGCCGGCGCCGGCGATTTCGCGCGCACATATGGCCGAATTTTCACCGCGTGGGGGTTAGCCGGCCTAGCCGCACCCTATCTCGCTGGTGTATTCTACGATCGCTATGGTGATTACACTTTTGCTTTGATTGTTGCCGCCGTGTTGAGCGTCACGTCTGCCCTGCTCGCGCAACTTCTCGAATCGCCTCGAAAAGCCGCGCGCGAGCAACTCGCCAATGAGGAATCCCGCGCCGAGACCGCCGCGCGTCTCGGCGAACGATTCATCGATTGCACCAAAACGACCGAAAACGACTAACACACGCACACGCACGTCATAGATCTAGACCATATGACGACGCACAACATTGTAACATCGTACAAGAATAGCTCCACCTGTCACTTCTTCGCACGCGTGCCCTCATACCCAAGCGCGCGGCATCGCCATGACAAACGACAACGACGACGGCGACGACGCACAACAGCAACAACGCGACCCGTTCGAGCTGTTGGCGCCGATCAATCGCACGAAACCGAGCCAACCCGCGGCGTTCACGTCACCAGCCACAGGGCACACCAAGACGGTTAAGCTCACCACCGAACGCGACGAAACGACGCAGACGCAAAACGATGTGACGTCGTCAGCGCACATGGAGGAGTTGATTGCGCGTGTACGCGCGCTAGAATCCATCGCTCGGGAAGGATTTGCGGCGCAAACGTCGACTATGAAGAAGATGATGAAGAAGGTGGAGGCGTTGACGGGACGGTTAGAGAGCGTCGAGCGCGCGTTGAAGACGACGAGAACAGAGGAAGATATCGACAACGACGCTACAGATGTGCGAGTTCCCGATGATGTGCGTCGGGCGAGCTCGTATGAGGACATACGTGGGGGGGAGAGCGGTCGGGAGGACTACGGGTACGCTCGGGATTACGACGCTCGGGATTATGACGCTCGGGATTACGATGAGAGAAGCAGCGCGCCTCCGCCTCCACCACCGCCCCCACCGCGGCGTGGACATCATCACCACGGACATCCACCACCTCCCCATCACAGAGGTCCGCCGCCGCACGGAGGTCCGCCGCCGCACGGAGGTCCGCCGCCGCACGGAGGTCCGCCGCCGCCGCATCACTACGGAGGACCGCCGCCGCCTCGCTACGCGCCTCCTCCGTATAGTGGTCCACCTCCGCCGATGACGCCCGAGCCTCAGCCTTCGTACGGTGCGCCGCCAACGTCGCCCGCGTCCGTGCCACTCGAGCACATGATTGCAGATTTCGCAAGCATGGGCTTCACGCGTCAGCAAGTCGTCGACGCCGTCGGCGCCATGGCGGCGCGAGGAGAAAAGATTGAAGTCAACGACGTCTTAGATCGTCTCATGCGCGAATTCGCGTGAGCGCACGCGACAAAAAAACAGTGAAATACACAAATATGAAGTTTTGATACACAAATATACACGTCCACACTAGTACGATTTCAACGCCGGGTCGTCCACCATTTCGCTAAAGTCGCCAATTTCGTGTTGCCTCGACACGGCGTAGCACTTGTGTGTGGTGTATAACCACTCATTAAACGCACTCAGCGTCGTCACGCGCGACGCATTCTCACGTAACGCCGCCACTGACGCCGCTTCCCTCACCGCTCTCGCCTCCAACGCCTCATTTGATACCCCCGCGTCTTCGGTGCTCACAAACGTCATGCGCACGTCCCCCGTCGGGCTCATCCCCCACACCCACTCAAACGCCGCCTTCGTGCGCGGTAAATGAAACGCACTGGTGACAATTTCAACCTCGCGCCACATCAGCGGTATCGCGTGTAAGCACAACGAGTAATACGCGTTCCCAATCGTATCCATCGACGCAGTATCCTTCAACACCGCCTCCGCCGGCACCCCGTGCTCGCGCATTAAATACTCCGCCATGGCTGTAGATTCGTGTAAATTGAACCCACCGCGCGCCATCGGCGGGGGCTTGTGCGGGGTCATCGACCCCGAGCATAATATCTTCACCCCCGCGTCGGCGCTCGCGCCTTTCCACGCGCGCGCGGCGTAATCCAGTCGCGGGGTCACCCAGCGCGGAAGCGCGCCTTCATCCGTCATGCCGCCGGCGACGACGACGATGGCGTCGAGCGCGCTCGTCGTGACGCGGCGACTGTTGCGACTGGTGACGCGGCGCGTGATGCGCGCGCGCGTCGGCGCCAAAGCGAGCATCATCGGCGGCGGCGGCGGCGGGGCGTTTTGACGACGAGCGCGAGTTCGTTGGATCTCGTCACACTGCGACGCCGCCGCTTTCGCCGTGATGTTCGCGCGCACACGCACCGCCACCGCGGCCGCTGGCGCGCTGGTGCGCGCGGCGCGATCGCCGCTAGGCGCTGAACGTGCGTGGGGGTCGTTCGGGGCGCTCGCGGGACGACGCGCGGGGGTTGAGTGCGCGTCATCGCCGATGATGAGGTTTTGTGCGCGTGAATATTCCAGTGCGATTCGCGCGAGAATGGTGGGGTGGGCGCACGCGTCGCGTCGAGGGTTCGCGAGCGATGGGGTGAAATCCGAGCGCACGCTCACGGAGGCGCTGTTGGAGGAACACGCGCACGAATCGGCGGCGTACGAGCCTTCTGAGACAGCAACGGCGGGGCCGCCGGCGCCGTTTGAGTTACACGAGACAAAGGGTGACGCCGAGGTGACGCTGACGAGAAAGTTTGGCGATAACGATGCGGAAGAAGTGACGGTGACGTTTATTGCGCAAGAAGATCCGTATGAAGAGGATGATATCGACGATGAGGATTTCGACGTTGACGCTGAAGCGGAGGACGGGACGGCGGAGGATGACGACGCGGATGGTTTTAATGACGATGAAGATGCGATAACGATTTCATTCAACGTCGTCGTGAGTAAGACTGATGGTAGTGCGTATTTGGATTTCGACTGTTTGACGGATGGGGAAATTATCGAGATTCGTCACGTTGGGTTTGAGGCGTTTGATGAGGTGAACCCTGTGATTGGCACGACGTATTCGGGTCCGAATTTCGAAGACTTGGAAGAATCCGTGCAAGACAAGTTTCACGATTACTTGGAAGAGCGTGGAATCAATGCCGACTTGGCCAACTACATTATCGAAGCACATTTAGACAAAGAGCAGCGCGAGTATACGTCGTGGCTTGAACGCGTGGCGCACTTTGTCAAAAAATAATCGCGGGCACCGACACACACACTACACATTTAAGTTGTAATATTGCAAACTCATGATACAATCGACGTGCCGAAAACTTGGAAACATCGCTTGGCGGATTGAGCGTCGCGCACAATGTACTGCATGACGCACAAATCAATCCAAGGTGCTGTTCTTTCAAGCTCTTCGTGCTTGGTCAAGCGCGCCAAACGGCTCACGACTCTTTCGCGCGTCTTGGCATCCTTCTTCAAATCTGCGGGAGTGATGTTATGGAAGAATCGTTCCGCTTCTTCGCCAGCTACATAAACATCAACTGTATCGGTGCCATCGATGACACGAAGACACACGCCGTATTGGAAACCAGACGCTGTGCCAGGCTTGGGCGTGCACATCTCCTCGACGTCTGGGCTAAATCCTCTGATGACCACGCGCAATTTGTGCCGCATTGGTGGTTTTGACAGCAACATTTCTCGAATCGTGCTATAACGCATATTCGGATGCGTCGTCACGGTAAGTGCTGGTGAGTTGTGCGGTGCACCCCAAGCTGCGACGACGTTGTTCAACTTGCGCTCGTCGTACTGTCGAATGAGATCTGGAAGAGCCTTCTTGTTGCGCACAAATGATGTTTCGCGTCGAACAAAGCCTTGCAGTTGACCACGCACGACTTGCGTGTTCAAGTTGCGGATTTTTACCCATTCTCCGGCGTTCGGAATCTCATCTAGTTCAACCTTGCTGCTGTGCATGAAAATTGGAAACGCCGAGCCGATGCGCGGCATGGCGTGAGTTTCCTTTTCTGGTAACTCGTCTTGGCCATTCTTCAAAAATCCATGCGCGTAAAATTGTTGCTTATCTAATTCACTCTCTAACTCGAGATCTCTATGATCAACATTCATCTCATTCCTTTGCTCAGAAAGTGCCGTCGTCATCGAAGGCGGTAAAGGTGGCGCGTCTGTGCCGTCCCATACGAGCATGACGTATGACCCATCTGAACCTTCCACAAAGTGTGCATCTAAAATCAAGCAGTACAAATCGAAAAACTCTTGTTGCTTGATGTCGCAAATTCTACGAAGCTTGTTATCCGAACCCTTCGAACCAAACTCATCCATGAAAGGTAGCGTTTGCGCGCGTCTCGCGTACTCACGCAACGCGTTGATGCGGCGACCATCTGACACGCTCGCATTCTGCGAGCTCTGCGCGTACGGCTCAGTTGATTCTCCATCCCCATGAAACAAGCACCATGCAGATTTCGACGTACCAGCTCCGTTCAATGCTCCAGTCTTGCAAATGAACTGCGGCTTCCCGTTGAACATTTGAGCAGTTAACCGATGAATGCGAATAATGTCCCCTTCCGCCGGTCTCGGCAACTCATACGGGTTGCAATCAAAGAACGTCACTTGAATAGAACTCGGCACGCGCCCCAAGTCATCAGCGGAGCCGTGCACGACGCCTTGCGTCGACGTCGTCTCATCAAAGATCTTCAACGTCATCTTAGAGTCGCTCCCGCGTGTCTTTGCCACCGCCGTCGGGTCACTCACCACCCCGTACACGTTCACATATTGCTTCTGGTCAAACGAACGCCCGCGGTTGAGCCACATCGACTGACACGTTTCATACTGGTACATCCTGTGACGATCTTACGGTACAATCGCGCGCTTTGTGTAACCAAGTTTTTTCAAATTTAAATTCAGATATGAACACACGTATCGGTCAACACCGCCGCCGTCCTGTCGCGCACGTCGCGCTCGATCGCGAACGCAGATGTGCGTTAATCCTAACCTTTCACGCGCGCGTATCGGGCGTCGCACGTGGCCGTGTATAGCGCAACTCGGTGTCCTCGTTGTCTGCGAGTTGAAAAGTGAGGTAACCGCATTAGCGCGCGCGCGTATTCACGACGCCGCCGCACGCACAAACGCACGTTGTCGTTCGTGCGAAACATGAAAGAACGCACGCAAAATATGAAGACGACGACTTCGGCGGCGTCGAGCGCGGCAAACACGCAGCGCTCGCGTACGGATTCTAAATACTTTAGCCAAGACGACGAATTCTTCGCACACGTGGTGAGGGGGTCGCCGCAAGGGTCGATGGTACGCGCGCCGCGACGAAGTGAAAGCGGCAGCGAGAATATGTATACAGAAGCCAAGCAGTCGCTTGAGGGCTCGTCTGGTGGAGATTCGGAGGAGCCATCGCCTAGGGGGATTGCGGGTTCGCTCTCGCGAGATTCGTCTGGGCGCTTTCAATCGCCAATCCAATCGCCTCGTGGGCTCGTCGGCGGCGATGACGTAAATGCGCATTCACAGTGGAGTGATAGTTCAGTAGCAGATGAAACCGCGATGGGGGTTGGCGACTTAGCGCACAAGGCTTCAGACGGTAAGCCACTGAAAAAGTCGCAACAAAGCCTGAAGGTAAAAGCACTCGAGGAGGCGGGGACGTTGAAGATTAGAGACGTAGATACAGGGAAAGAGTTCATTATGCGGAAAACCGAGGCGAGTGCTTTACTACAGCAGCATCATTCTGGACGGAAGATTGTGAAAGACGCAGCTACCGGAACAAAGTTGTCAGTCAACGAGTTTGGTGCCCAGGCTGGATTGCCGTCGAATGCACCTCGTGTTGCAGTGTTCGGCCGCGGCGAGAAAGTTATGACAGATCTACGTGCTATACAAACACTATCTGCTCACGAAGGCGCGTTGTGGACGATGAAATTCAACAGGAAAGGTACGTATCTTGCGACCGCCGGACAAGACAGAATGGTGCGCGTATGGAGTACGTTGAGATCCTCAAAGCGACGAGGCGACGTATTATTTGAATCCACACCCTTCAGATCTTACGCTGGGCACAAAGGAGATATTCTTGATTTGTGCTGGTCGCACACTAATTGGCTTTTATCGAGTTCCATGGACAAGACTGTACGTTTGTGGTACACAACAATGTCTGAGTGCTTGCGCATTTTCACGCATCAAGATTTTGTGACATCCATTCAGTTCAATCCAGTGAACGACAAATATTTTATTTCAGGTTCTCTTGATGGCAAGCTTCGGTTGTGGAATATTCCTGACTTGAAAGTTGTCGATTGGGTGGATATTGGAGAAATGGTAACGTCAACGGCGTTTTCTGAGGATGGTACACGCGTAGTTGTCGGGACACACAAGGGTAAATGTCACTTTTACGGTGCTGATAATTTTAAATTCCAGCACTCGCACATGATTGCGGTGAAAAATTCGCGCAGTAACAACCCGATCGGCAGGAAAATCACTGGCTTAGAATTTAAGCCAGGTGAACCTGACAAGCTTCTTGTCACTGCAAACGATAGCCGCATCCGCCTTTATGATGGTCAGACAATGTTGGCGTGCAAGTACAAAGGTCACTCGAATCAAAACTCGCAAATTAGGGCATCGTTCTCCCCTGATTCAAAATTTATCATCAGTGGAAGTGAGCAACCTGAAGTATTCATTTGGCGTACAGACAAAGTCACTGCTCCAGGGTGCACGTGTTCGGGGAATGCGCTCAAGCAGCGCGACTATGAAAAGTTCTCAGCTGAAGAGCAACATGTCACGGCAGCGATATTTGCTCCGGAAAATTTGCGTTCGGCAAGGGCTTTCCCATTGGAAGAACTAGAAGGACCTAAGGGTCAAATTATCGTCACAGCGGGCTACACGGGCAAAGTTCAAGTCTTTGAACAGCTCAAGTAAAACGACGTATTGCGTGGACTAATACTCACGAAATGTATAATAATAACATCAACTCATAGAAACTTGTCATGATATTCGTTCAAGTTCATCTAAAACACTACGTATCTAGCGGCGTTTTCGAAAGATGCCAAACAGCCCTGCCTTTCTTGGCTGCTCCTCGTCTTCGTCACTCCACCCGTCGTCACCACGTTCCAGTCGCCTCATAACTTTGGCTAATTCTGATTCAAGTAGCTCATTTCGCTCAACAAGCTTTCGCTTCGCGTCATTCGCATCTTTCAATTCACCAGCGAGCGTCTTCTTCTCAATTTCCAGTTCACCAAGCAAATCATTAATCGATGTCAAGAGCTGCATTTGTTCTTCGTCCACTTCGATTGATGTGCCTGTACTATCGCTTTCTGCGAGGAGTTCGGCATGTTTTGTGTCTGCCTTGACTCTGACTTCCTGTTCTGAATCCAAATCGTTCTTCATGAGCCACGCGCACAAGAACACTGATTCGTTGTCGTCGAACTTTTCTAGCGTCTTCATCAACTCAGAGTCACGAATCTTCTCCTTAAAAAGTCTTTGTTCCTCGCGAGTTGCATCGAGAACGAGTTCAACATGTGCACGACGAGCGTTAGCTACTTTTATCTCTTGCCGCAGTCGCTCGTTCTCGGCTTTGACGGCATCGTGCTCATGAAGTCGTTCTTCTAAGTTTACGACTTCAGCTGCGAGCGCGTGGACGCGCTCGTTAGCATCTACAGCGCTCATTGACAGGCTATCTCTATCGTGCGTCACCACATTATTCATTGCTGAGCTTTGTTGAAATTCTATCCACAGCTTATCGAGCTCACTCTGCACATGTGTTAGCTGGGATTTTGTTTCGTTGTAGCGTTGCGTGAGCAAATCGTTCTCAGTCGCGAGTTCATCCATCATAGCCTGCGACTTCTGCAACCCACGCATGAGACCGAGTTTTTCACTCGTCATCTCATCAATGACGTCTTGCAACATTGCTATTTCGCTCTGATCTTCCCGCACTGCTCGCGATGTTGCCGCAGAAATTGAAGTATCGGCACGAACGCTTTCAATTATTGCCTCCAATTCAGGCGCCGCCATCGTCGTCGGCGTGTCTGGCGCTTTCAACTCTTCTCGCGACCTTTGAAATATGTCCGATTCGCTCTTATCATCGCTTCCGAGCGCACGCATAACGCGTTCATACTGCTCACGTGCTCTCGATGTCGATGTCGTTACGCCCAACACGCCTCGAGCGGCTTCGTCTTCGCTTTCATCTTGAGCGCGTTCTTCTTCTGTTTCTTCCTCCCTGTTCTTCTCTGCAACGACACCCGAATACTGGTCCGCTAATACTGAATATGCGTTACTGACGTCCAAACTCGAGACGACCGCGTCGCGCACGACTACAGGCGATACTTCGTCCACCGTCCCGCTAACCACCGAACGCGAACGCTCAAACGCATCACTCTCACCGTACTCATCCTCAACATCTGCAAACGGATTGGACGTGGCGACTACGTACGCTGCCGGCGGCGGCGGGGATGTTGTCGCCCTCGCCGCACCATCATGTCGATCGTCGTCGTTAACGCGAGCGACGACAGGTGCGTGGTGAACGTGTCTGTAGTCAAAATCCTCAGCCACCGTCGTCGCGCCGGCGCCATCGCCGCGTCGAACGTCGCCCTCACTCGCCTCAGACGACGAAGCGACCGCAGTCTTTTTCGCCGCTCTGAACGCGTCGAGACGCGCTTTCCCTCGCCTCGCCGCCGCACTCGTCGCCATGGTATGAGGTGGACTCAATTCACCATCCTCACACGACCGCGCGCCCGCAACATGACCGCGCCGGAAAGTCCACCGCGCGAGCGCGACGCCCAGCACGCCGCCGCCGCCGCTGCGCACGCCACGCACGACGCGCGCATGACCGCCCTCGCGGCTCGCCGCGCCGAGCTCGGAACTACCGTGCTCGTCGGTGGCGAAGGTGGCGATTTCATCGCTAGCGCATTGTCTTCCGCCTCGGACGTCGCCGGCGCCATTGACCACGTGCGTGCGCTCGGCGCGCTGCTCGATAGCGACTGCGAACCTCTGCTCGGTTTGCTCGGGTCGCTGGGCGTCGGGCGAGCGCAGGCGTACGAAGAGATGTTGTCCCGGGCGCTCGCAGAGGTGACGAGACGCGTGCCGACGCTGCCGCAAGGGACGTTATTGTCGCTCCTCGACGCGTCATTTCCGTATATCGGTATCGAAGAACTAAAAGTCGTGCCCTTGACTGTTTTCGCACACATGACACCCGTGCCGAGCTCGTATTTAAAGCAACTGTCGCGCGACGCTGGGTTGTTCCGGCAGCTTCCGACGGAGGTGCAACGGCAGTGTTGGGCGTTGGACGCCGGGTTGTTACGAAGACACGCGTTGCCGTCCATCGTAGCATATGGGGATGAAAAAGACACGTTATTACGTAATGTTGACCAAGATTTAGAGCTCACGGTGTTGAAGTTGGAGGATGATTGGTTGGCGGGCGAAGGCGCGACGACAACCGCCTCGGCTCGAGCGAAAGCCGGCGCCAGTGGTAAAGGCGCCGCTATGAAATCGAGACGGGCGCTACGCACGGCGAGTGCGAGCGTGAATCGATTGAAAAAGATCATAGGGACATCCAGAAATGCGTACATTGAAGTCATTCGCTTGTGCCGAAAACATTTTGAGAGCAACGGGGACGACGCGTCGTGCTCGCTTCGTTCGCAGTTGTTGATGGCGTACCACGACGCGGGCGAGACGGAGTTGTGTTCGGCGGACAAGTGCCATCGTTTAGCGTGGCTCATGGATGCGTGCATAAGAGATAGATATTTAGATAGCAGGCGGTTGCATGAGATGGCGAGTATTATCGACGCCGCGGTTGCGGCGGCGACAAAGGTGCATAAGAAAAAGGCGCCAATCAAGGCGCCGGTGCGACCGCAGTCGAAACCCGCGGCGCAACAGGATGCGGCAAAGACTACAAGATTTCGTCTCGTCGGCGTGGGTGGCGGCAAAAAGAAAGATAAAGCTGCCGACGACAGTGAAAATGGCGGCGCCATGGAAGCGGTTGAGCACCAGGCATTGTCCGGAGGCATGCCGCCTCCACCCGCGCCCACGCCTCCGCCTGTCTCGTCCTCGGCGCTAGACGCGAACGAGCCGACGGCAACGCGTACGACAAAGTTCCGCATCGTCGGCGCACCTAAAGCCAACAAGGATGACAACGAAAGCGATGACGGTGGAAGCATCAGTCGCGTGCCCGATAGACGAGAGCAAGACGATACCTTTGAACAAGTCTCTGGTGATATGGGCATGATTTTACGCGACCCGCCCGTGTTGCACTTATTGCTGCACGAAGTTATCCGAACGCTTCAAGGTGTCATTGAGGCGGAGAGACAACCCAAGGACGAGCAACGTTTACACGAGCTCACGCGGTTTTTGTGCCTCGGATTGACTTCTCAAGCGTTGTTACGAGAGAACACGAACGGCATTCCAAAAGTGCCTGCGGAAATAACCGTGCAGTTCTTTCCGATCCTTGGTGATTTGATGTTGAGCGCAATGCTGCGCGACAGCGACGACGATATGGATGTCGAAGACGGCGAAGCGCCGGAGACGTCTGACATGTCGGATGCGGTGCGTCAAAAGCTTTTGAGGCTGATGACGTCCATTGTGGTGAGGAAAATTGCCTTGACGTTTGTGTTGGTTTGCTTGCAAAATGATAATATTCGTACAGCGACTGAGGTCTTAGAAGTCGCAGCAACGGTGATGACAGAGAAGGACATCACGGATGAGAGTGCGTTCGCTGTGACACTCGCGAGGCGCGTGGCGAGTATGATTTCAAAGAAACAAATCGCCACGGATAGCGCGCTCTGGAAGCACGGTGTCGAAGGCATCTTGCTTCGCTCAACGTCGGCAAGCCTAGAGGCGCATGACGCTGTATTGCAGTTGCTCATCGCGAGTGCGAGTGGGTTGAGCGCGAAGAGCTTATCAAGCGCCGTTGAAGCAACGTTGGTGAACACAAAAAAGACACGTAAACATCGACGCAAGGGTGCCAAGAAAATCGTCTATGAGTACGAGCCAATCGTCGAGTCACACTCTGTCCGTCATGGAAGTTCTGCGAACTTGGACTTGAAGAATACGGCAGCATCAGAATCTTCTGACGCTGAACAACGCGCAGTAACCGTCGACGTCATTCGCTCGACGTATCAAATGATTGCGAGTAAATTCTCGAGCAAGTTGAACGACATAAACGCACCTGTTTTGTTCGATTACGTCCGTAAGCGTAGTAAACGCGACGCAGGCGCGCTGATCGACGACGAAGGACCCGCAGATTATTTTGACGATGAAGACGACGGTTCGCTCATGGAACTTGGATTGGACAGAAGCGTAAAATCGCCCAGCGTTATTCGCGACTCGCCTTTGATGTCTCCACGCTAGAAACAATACAGTACAATAGTAATCACAACATCATGCTACATCAATGCGTCGAGTTGACTTTGAATCTTTTCAATCTTCCCAAAGAAATCCACCAGCTCAGCCTTGTTAAACTCCATTTGAAGAAACTTACGGTTGGGCTCGCCGCTCGGCGTCGTCTCGCTCAACTCCAAGTCTATACTCGCCAAGACCTCTTGCGAGCTGGCGGCACCAGTGATGGGAACCTTAAGTTCCCATTGTACGTCTGTCATCGTCTGCCCGGCGATGCCAAACGACTCACCGCGTATCGCGCGCATCGCCGACGTTTCGTGCGTCGACCAGCTCGCGCCAAACGCGCTCGCCAACGTCGCGCTTGACCCAGCGTCGATCAACGCTTGCGTGAGTGCGGCGCCATCGAGACCGCTCGATGACGCATGTATAAAGATATCGCGACATGCGCGCATAATCGCGCTCAAATCGTCGACGTTAATGCCAAAAGTCTCGGTAGCGACGCGCGCGTTTGAAGTGGTTGGGACGCACGTCGCGGGGAGCGCGCGCGCCGCAGCGTCGACGCACGCCAATTTAAACACGTTTTCGTGCGCGCACGCGTGTGCATCTACCACTGCGATCGCACTGTCGAGAGTAGACGCCATGTGCGCGAGATTCGGGCGTGTTCAGGAATGAAGATCGTAATCCAATCAGTCGCGTTGTCGACTGGGACGCAGAGCGGCGAGACATGGAAACGAAAAAGCAAATCTTGATTGCACAGTACGCGGTCGAGCTGTAAAAAACATCAATGTCCACACTCTGATGCACGTCACATGTGCGCGCGTGCATTGTCATGTCAACCGGCAATGACTGGAATTGAATTCAATCTCCACGCTCGCTCACCAACGAACGGCATCTGTGTCCCAGTTGCCGCTCTCGTCGTCATCGTATTCGTCGTATCTATTCTCAGCCAAAGGAAGGCGACCGACGTGTAATTCGCGTTCTTTGATTTCACCGGGTGTATCAATGTCTTCCTCCGTGGATAGGAGCGGCGTGAAGATGTCACTGCGAGTGACGATGCCGACCAATGTTTTCGATTTCGCATCGACGACTGGCAAGCGATGGACTTTATTCTTCAACATTTGACCCGCGGCAGCCGCAAGCGATGTTCGAGGCGTGACACATATAGCTGGCGTGCACATGGCGTCGGCAACTTTCAATCCTTTCAAATCCGTGTATTTCGTCAAGTCGCGCGCCGACAAAATTCCGACGACGGTGGCGTCATTGTCGGATGCAATGACGGGCAGGCCAGTAAATTTTGTGAGCGATTCATGTATGATTGGCGACATCAATTCCATGTTCGCGGTGACGTGACGAACGGGCGTACTCATGTAATCGCCGATGCGCGCGCTGTATGGATCACTGTCGGCGACGACGAGGCGGTCCATGTCGGTATCGCCGCCGGTGGGCGTGTGCGAGTGGAGATGCGCTCCGACGACACCAGAGCCCAAGCTCGGTTCTTTCCTTTGCGCGAGCGAGCGAAGAGAACGCTTCTTGAATGACGAGTGGGAGTGCGTGATGTTTGCACGCGTCGCGGAAGTTTTCGTGAGCATGGCGTGGAAAGTTATGAGGCGTGACGGTTGGCCTCGTCTTGAATCCAATATAACATCTGGGACAACACGCGTGTAGGCACGTCGTATTTCGGAGCACAACTGTTCTGTGCAACTGTGCTGCGCAACTATGCGATGCAAATGTTCAAATATCTACTGTCGCTTGCTAAATCGAGCCATAATTGTACTTGCGGCGAACGCAATGCCCGAAAGATACACCATGGAGTAAATCACTTCGCCCCTCGTCTCAAATGACGGCACGAAAACCCGTTTTAATAATGAGCGCTGTGGCTTGAGTACAACCGTGACATGGTTCGACATGGACATCACGGTTTGTAAATGGCAACGAACAACGTCTGGTGAAAGCGAATCGATCGCTTGTTGACGTAATTCTTCGTTGATCTCATATAACCTGTCCATATCCCCGCCGAGGACGTCGCGGAGCAAGCGGCTCTTGTACATGCCCATGATATAATCTCTCCAAAATGAATTTTCCGCACGGCTAACCTCGAAGTCACGAATTTCGCACTCGCGCACAGCGTTGACATCCTCTTCGCTTGGTCCATTTTCATGAAGCTCCTGCACGACTTGGCGAGCCAAGTCTGCGAGCTCGCTTCCGCGCTCTGGAGCGCACGGGAACGAAATCATAATGTCGCCTCGATACGTATCACCGCACACATCAGGATCTTGATAATTGAAACTCGCGCTTGCCTCGCAAGTGTAAATTTCACCAAACTTGAATCGCAGAAGTGCGAGCAATCGTTTTTCTATGATTGCCGCCGTCATAACAGTATTGAACTTCCCCATGGTCAACTGCATACTACCCTCAAGCGTTGGCTTTCCATGTGCAAAATCAGGATTCGCTATGCGCACCGGGAATGTGATGGACGCTTTTGAAAATGCTTCAGTCATGTGAGCTCGTACTATTCTTTTGATCGCATGCGTTGGAAACTTGAGCGGGAATGGCGTGAGCTTCTTTGTTTGATCTTGGATGTTGCGGAACGCCGCATTCAACTTGTCCTCGTTCGCCACTGGTATCGATGCCAAATACTTTTCAAGAAGAGGTATCAAAGATTCAATATCAATGGCACCAACCATAATCATCGTAAATTCAGAAGGGTCCAAGAAACACGCGTTGAAGAATGCGCATGCTTTTTCTCGATTCATCTTTCTCAATGACTGCGCGGTCACTCGCTGACCGTGGTATGAACGTCCGTACACGAGCGAACGCACGACTTCAGAATAATTACTGTCCGGGTCTCGACTTTGATTGCGAATTTTCTCTTCTTGCATTTGCATCAATGTCTCCAGTAATTCAGGATCATTTGCACGACCGACGTCGTGCGCGAACAGAAGATGTATGCACTGTAACGCGACTTCAATGTCCACGGGGGACGCCTCGCCGCGGATACTACGATAATACATATCGCTCACGTTTGCGTGCACTTCAGCTCGCTTACCCGCAAGAATGCCGTCGAATATATCAGGCCTGAAACCATAAATACCCAGCTCTTGTGCAATCATATTCGAGCATCTAGCGTCGATGTAATCCACTTGCGATACTTCTGATAAACCGCCTCGTGCGCTACCTCTAATTAGAACTTGGTCGTCTAAGAAATCTGTAACTCGAATAGCCACGCGCATGCCGTTACTCAACGTGATCTCCGTCATATCTAAACCAGAAAGAAATCGAGTTTGGGTAATGCTCCCCGCAACCAAACCATCTCCATCCATCAACGCGTCCGGAATTTTGAAAACCTCGCTCATATTGATTTCGCCGTTGTTCTCCTCGCGATGTATTTTGTCAATGACTTCGTACATTTGGCTTTCGCTCGTACGCTTGTGTCCTTCTTGAACGCGAATGACGCATGAATTTTGGACGTTTAACTTTTTTGCGTACTCATGCACGTCTTCTCTCGTCACTCGTTCCACGCACGCTTGAGCAAGACTCGCCTCCTCTTCCGCGCCGATGACCATGTCGCCTCGTAAATAATGTCCCACGAGCTCATCGCGAAGGTTTTCGCAGTATGTTTGCTCTCTCTCGGCGTACAGCTGCTCCGTTTCGGCTAACATCCGAGCCTTTGCGATCTTGAGTTCTTGTTCAGAAATCCCATGCAAACGAATGCGCGCCACTTCGCGTAACACCGCCGCCAAGCCATCCACGGCGCGGTTCTCCGCGCATTCAGCCTGTAAACTCATGAGCGTTGTCGTACGAGTAGCGTCCTCGATGAGTGAACCAGCGTTGAAAAATGGCGGTCGCGGCTCGCGCATCATTCGATACAGCCGATTATCCAACGCAGCTTTATAGACATCCTCTATTGTCTTCAAATAATAACCGTACGGCGTCGACACTGGCGTCGATGGGTACTTGAATGTCACCGTCACCGCCGTGCCTCGCAACTCTCTGTCGACGTGACACACCACGCGCGGCTCGGTGTGGGACGCGATGAGTGGCCGATGCACGATTGGATTTTTTTCCGGCTGCCCTGGTGCCGGGGACAAATCACTAAACGTGTGTTCAATCATGTGCACCACGTCGTCCAAGTCGATAAAGTCGCCGCTCGCAATCACCGCCATGCGTTCGGGTCTATACCACTTGGCATAAAAATCCCGAAACACCTGAGGATTGGCTTGACGAATAATCTCCTCCGTCCCAATCGGTGATCGCTCGGCGTATAGACTCCCAGCCATGAGTTCCTTCCAGTACGCCTCCGCCGCGCGTCCTCGCGCGTCCCGACCCATGCGCCACTCCTCCAACACCGCCCCGCGTTCGGCATCCACGTCTTCATCAGAAATCCGCACCGCGCGCGCAAACTCACTCAATATCGCCAAAGACGTTCCAAGCACCTCACTACGTTCCGTAGGCACCGTTAATTCATACACTGTCTCATCCATAGACGTATACGCGTTCTGACACGCGCCAAACTCGCACCCCACAGACTCCAAAAAGTTTACAATCTCAAAGTGTTCATACCCCGCCGTCGCGCGAAATGCCAAGTGCTCCACCACGTGCGCCACACCGCGCTCGTGTTCGCACTCCGCGATCGACCCTACGTCCACGACGAGCGCCAACGCCGCGTGTTTCGCAGGCTTCGCGCTCGAGCTCACGAAAAAGCTCACGCCATTGGCTAACCGTCCATGGCGAATCTTATCGCTCGGCCCGAGCTCGAGCGCGCGCTTGGCCTCGCGCGACGTCGCGACGTCGTGCGGGTACGGTTTACGACGCGCCCGTGCGTCGTGGTCGTCGTCGCGGTGGTCGTCGCGCGACGCGTCCGAGTCGTCGTGCATCGTGACGACACAAAATGAGGTCTTTCGCCTCACAAACTGACGCGCACGTCGCCGTCGTCGCCGTCGTCGTGGTCGTCGTCTCGTCGTCTCGTCACGAGGCGTCGATGTCTTCGTCATCGTCGATGCCGTCGTCGTCGTCGACGTCGACGACGGCGCGGTCGGGCGCGGCGCGTCGGCGGCGCGCGAGCGCCAGAAAAAGTGTCGTCTCTCGCCCGGGGACGCCGCGCGCCGCGGCGGACGATGGCGGCGATGGCGCGGTGAGGGTTGATGAGGAGGGCGATGCGCCGCGTCGCGCGCGCGCGAGCCGGGGGCGTCGCGTGCGTCGGGTGGGTGAACGGCCGGGGAGCGTTCGCGCAGCTGAGGGCGACGCGCGCGCGACGGCGGCAAAGACAGAGACGCTGTCGGCGCCGCTCGTAGCGGCGTCGGCGCCCGTGCCGGTGGCTAAGGCGAAGTATCTCAGTGACAGTAATTTCGCCATCTCGGTGGCGCTGAATCAAGAGATTACGTCGTGTGGAGATTTGCTCGAGCTCGCGGAGCTCGTCGAGCGGCGCGTGGATGACATGTCAGACGTGAACGTTTCGACGGCGTATGGGACGTTGGCCAAATATATGATGCGTTCGACGAAGTTTAGATTAGAAGAAGTGATACGGAGAGATTGGTTTACGGAGCTTGAGGCAAAGGCGTGTGAAAAGTTGCCTACGATGAAGCCGCGCGGCGTGGCGCAAGTGATTTGGGCGTGCGGCTATTTACGCCGCGTTCGCAAGCCGTCACGGGATGTGTTTTGGGATGCTTTGGAAGCGAACGTAGAGCGTTGTGCGAAGAAGTTTGAACCACAAGGCGTGTCAAATACGGCGTGGTCATATGCGAAGATGGATATGCGCATTCCGAGCGGTATTCGAGACGCGTTGGAGGCGCACATTGTGAAAAATGCCGGCAAGTACAAGGCGTACGAGTTGAGTGTTTCGTTTTGGGGATTGACAAGATTTGGACATCGCCCATCGATGCAGCTTGTTGAGATATTTGAGCGGAAGATGATGAGTTGGTTTGACTTTTGCAAGGCGCAAGAGCTGTCGAACATTGCGGCGTCGTACGCGCGAGTTAAGGGATGCGGCACAACTGAATTCTTAAACGCCGTGGCTCAGGAGAGCTTCTCGCGTTTAAATGAATTCAAAGATGGCGAGTTTGGAATGTTACTTTGGGGATTGTCGAATGCTGGTTACTTTATAACGGACGAGGACGCCGAATTGATATTTAACGAGGCTGAGCTGCGTTCGCGCTCGCTGCAAACCGCAGAAATTGCACTCGTCGCGGGGTCGTTTGCGACGTTTAGTGACGTACAGACAGTCGGGTATCGCGATAACGAGTTGCGATCTTTCAATAGATTCAAAGATTCAACGCGCTTAAAGTTGAGCAAGTCGCTATGTGCCTTGGAGAATGCGTTCTTAAAGTCAATGCCCAAGTGTAACTGCGACGATTTGAGCTACGTCATTTGGGCCTTTGCGCACCTCGCGCATCACCCTAGCGCAGATTTTGTTCGCGCTTTTGAAGACCAGACGCTGACTAGACTGGATGACTGTACTCCGCAAAACTTGGCGAACATTTTGTATGGGTTTTCGACGTTAAGGGTGCAGAGCATGAGTTTATTTACAAATGCTTCATTTTGCGTGATGGAAAAGCTTGACAAATTTTCTAGCGTTGAGCTCTTCATGGTATATGGAGCCTTGGCAAACAGTCACTACGATCCGGGTCCGCAGATGATGCTCCAACTCGAACGTACGGCTCTACCGATGATTGAGACGTTCAGCCCTGCCGGATTGACGGAATTTTTACGCGTCTTCGCAAAATTACGCTACATGATTGATGACGATACATTTGCTGCAATATGTGAGAGGTGCTCGACATGCCCTGAGCAGTATAATTCATACACGATGAGTATGACTCTCTGGTCTTACGCGCAATTGGGCAAGCAGCCGTGTACGGGCGTACTTAACAGATTCAATGATGAACTTCAAGGGTCGACAAAGCAGTTTCAAGGGCAAGATTTTGGTTTGGCGTTGTGGTCACTTATCGTCTTGGGTACGCTCGCTGGCGCATCAAAGAGAACTATCGCCGTGATAAAATCGCTAGTCAGATTGAACGCCGGCGTGCTGAAAGACTCGACGAACCTGACGGATGAAACGTTGTGTAGCTTGTACATGGCGCGTCTCGTCGCCATCGGCACAACTTACGAAACACTCGTATTGAGCGCCACGGAAAACATTGCTGATGCGTGCAAGACGGCGTGGCTGGAGATGAAAACACGCGACCCGACGATAAGTAAATTACAAAGTGATGTGTCGGCAAGCTTGGAAGAGCTTGATGTATTGTTTGAGCTTGAAGCTCCCGTCGAAGGTGGTTTGATTCGTCCAGATATTGTTCTCGCTGACCGCCGTGTCGTCATCGAAGTTGATGGGCCGCATCACTTTAGCTACGACGCTAAAGGTGTGAGACGAGTGCTCGGGCCGACAATTATGCGTAATAAACTTCTAGAGTCCTGGGGATGGCACGTATGTGCTCTGCCGTACCATGAATGGGCAGATTTGATAACGGCGAGAGAAAAGCGCGCGTACCTGAAAAAACTTCTTGCCGAATGCGAGTAAACAGCGCGCGCAAAGAACTGTGAATTTTAATGTAGCTTAATAGATGCCTTTTACTTATTAGCAATATTCTTTTGTGATTGATGGATAGACAAATGCTTTTGCTCGCACAAACAAAAGTAACCGCCGGCGCGCGCCAAGGCCGCACAAATTAGCGCCCAACCTAGAGAGTCCACGTCGGTGATAAGGGCCACCATGGTGGACAAGTCCACGAAGAAGCGTAAACGCCAAGGTCAAGCGCCCAACGACCCGGTTTCCGCGCGCTTTGCGAACGAATACTTGGGCTACGCGCCTCGCGCGCGCGGGGAAACTTTACCTCGAGAGCGCTATGGGTTCCTCGCGCCCGATGAGTTCCACTCACGCTACGTTGAAAAGCGTCAACCAGTCGTATTGACGCACACTTTTGATGACGAATCGGAACTTGCGTCGGCGTCAACGTGGACAGACGATTTTCTACGCCAACGCTGTGGAGCTGGCTCAAAAGTGCGAATGGAACTTCGCGAAGGTGGACGCTTCGGACGCGGCGTCTATCGAGATGTTACGTTTGATGAGTTCATGGATTTATTTTCGAATGGCGATTCTGGCGTGTATCTGTCCGCGGGAGGGAAGAATGAGACGTTTGCCTCGCCGGCGAGACGGTTGGTCTGCTCGGGCGACGCCAAAAGCGCGCGCGAGAAAGGACTACTGCCACTTCGACCGAGTGCAATGCCAGAGTCACTGGTGCCGGCGGATATCAATCTTTGGATGGGGCGCGCTGCGAAAGGAGAAATGACATCGAGCGGATTACATCATGACTTTCATGATAATTTATACGTCTTGGTGCGCGGTGAAAAGCACTTTAAATTGTACGCGCCGAGAGATGCGGGTAAAATGTACACTAATAAGGACATTCGCTGGGTGCACGAAAACGGATTGATAAACTATAAGTGCTTTCCGAGCACGTTACAGGATGGTGACGTGGCGTTAGAAGACGGCGAGACGGCATTGGAGCGGCGAGTACGGAAAGCGAGACTCGCCGATGCAAACATAGACGGCGACGAGAGCGACGCCGATGACGAGCCAGGTTTTGGTGAAGGTGATGACGATTTCGACGACGACGTGTTCGATGGCGTCGACGATTTCGATGAGCTCGAAGAGTCGATATCTGCGGACTCATCCAGTGGAGATGGAGGAGCCGCAGATGAAGAGGGCGGCGGTTCGGATACCAGCGATGGTAGCGCCAAAAAGGTATCAAAAGATACTAGTGATCCAGCGAGTTTTAGTCGCGTCGAGTACGATAAACTAGAAACGTACCCGTTGTTTAAAAGTGCCACGTGCATCGAAGTCACTGTGCGCGCTGGTGAAGCGTTGTATCTGCCTGCGGGATGGTTTCACGACGTGTCAAGTGGCGAAGCCAGCGCGGCCGATGGTCATTGCGCGGTAAATTATTGGTTCAATCCACCACCCCTAGGCGAAGAGTGGGGCCCACGTCGAGCGCTTTGGGAAGAAGATTTCAAACGCTCCGTTGTGGATAAAATATTTCGCAATGATGGCGAGGCGGCGGATTGAAAAATAGCAAAATAGCCTGATACCCGTACTGATATGTAAATCCCAATTTCACTCAATCTCAATTTCACATTCTATCTCTAATTGTCTTTCGATCGACCTGATAATGCCAGTGCATTTGGTCCTCTCCGTATCTATGCTCGACGAACTTTCCACCATCCATGGCGTCGCGCGCCGCGAGCCATAATTTCCATTGTTCTGGGTCTTCGCCAGACGTATTCGTGTAATTCCTAATGGCGACGTCGAACGCTTGCGCAGCGTTTTCTACCGTCTCGTCGCTCACTGGGCACGTCATCGGTGCAGGCATAGCGTCAGGTCCCATGACGTTGTCAAAAACTATTGCGCCCCGAAACGCGCACCACGGGCCAAACTTTGGATGGATGGACTGATGCGTCGTTTCGTCTAGATACGCCAGACGCGCCTCGTGTGCCATGCGCTGAATCGCCACCAACTTGCCATCTTCAGTATCTTTCGACCAATACACTCTCACGCCCGGAATCTCCTCATCCTCTGTCAATCCCAGGGCTTCTCTAATCGACGCGCGAGTCGCTTTTTCCACAAACGCGTCGAGTGGGTCGGCGGAGTCGCGTACGTCTTTGTCCTCCTTGTACGCATCGACAAAGTGATCCCACAAAACCTTCGAGTTTCCAAACACAACTACCAAACACGACTCCTGATGTTTTCCTGCGCCCTTAATCGCCGCCGCACTGGGCGCCGCCGCGTTATATGTTCCCAGAGAGAGGCACGCGGAGCAGTCGAGTCCTCGGCGTTCAAGCGAGCGAACGCATCCCGCAAACACCTGCATCCCGTTTTGGGCTTGCCTATGCTTTAACGCGGTACCGTACGCGTGCATTCGTAACCGCGCTGTCACAGCGACGGTGCTCGCGACGATTATACCGCCGCCCGCGGCAACCTTTCGCTGATGCTGACGCAGAAAAGCTTTCGCTCCTGCGGCGTTAAACGAATGAAACGGCGACGGCGACGACGCCATCCCGACCTGTCACCCGCGCAGGCGCTCTAAATAATCAATTCACGCGCGTGCGAGCGCGCGTGAGAGGGTTCGATCGCGCGCACGCCGCGACTGAAAATGGAGCTCCGGAACGCTCGGCCGACACCGACACCGACACTTTGCCGCGCGCGGCGCTCGCGTCAACGCGCGCGTCTGCGACGCGAAACGCACGCAGAATGATATTCACGCGTGCGTGCGTGCGCGCGCGTCGCACAGCGCGCGCATCGCGGCATCGCGGCGTGTGGTTGATGCGATCGATAACACTATTAATCGCTATCCTCCTCGTCGCGCTCGCTTCCACGTTGGCGTACGCGCGTGCGTTGGATGACATCGCGGATGCGAAGGACGATGGCCACACGCGCGCGCCGGATGTTTCGTCGCTGCACTCGAGCGAGAGCGATCGGGCGTCGAGGTTGCAAGCGCAGTGGGAGGCGCAGCGGGCGTTTACCAAGGCGCTGCGACACCCGCGTAACGATTTATCGAGCGTTGGCGCGTGTAAGGATGTCATTTCGCAAATGTGCGGAAGTGTCGTCGAAGCGAGAGCGTTGTTGGATCGCGCATGGCGGTATGTGGTACAGGAGGAGAATCTGGAGGAGCATCGAGGACCTCTGCGGGCTTCGTTTGGCGGAGGACGAAGTTTGCTGTATTCCAGTTCGACGTCGTCTCGCAGTCGCTACTCGACTGCGACCAATCGCGGGAGCACGAGTGCACCTAGAAGTATGTTGCGGGATGATTATAACTCCAGAGAGAAAGAGAAGGCGGAAGCTACGGCGTCAAACAGGGAGGCTGAGGCTGCCGCAGCGAGAGCGGAAAGAGAAAAGCAAGAGAAAGAGGCTGCATTTGAGCGTTTGAAAGCTTTTCCTGCTGGGACTTTGGCGCACGATCCGCATAAGGTTGAAGCTGATATTAAATCAATCGAGGCACAAATTGCAGCCAACGAGGACTCGTCGAAATTACCGATATTGAAGCGACAATTAGAAGCCGCACAGAATGAAAAGGAAAAGATGATTGCTGGGGCGTTTGCTTCTGAAAGCCGATCGGCGGGCTCTTTTCACAACAATCATGCCGATGATCATTGGTTCTTAGAAGATCGTCAAGGATCAGAAAATGGTTACAGACACAGAAGAGGAAAGATCGCTCCGGAGTTGACAGCGAGACAGCGATACGACTTCATGGCGACTAAGGTGCCAGATTTTTCCAAGAGCTATTTTGATTGCGTTGGGCACGTTATCAAGGTTGAAAGTGAGCAAAGATTGCAGGAATTTATGATGAGTGGCACTGGCGCATTGAAAAATCACAAAACCATAGTTTCCAATCAGTGCAAGGTTGAGCTCAAGTCAAAAATGCGCGATGTTTATGACGCATTTCAATCCGAAAAACCGCTTCTGGATCATTGCGTTGACGACATAAAGACGAAATGCGCTCATATGGATATTGGTTACGGACTCATCACGACATGTTTACTTCAAGCGAAAACAGAATCCGCTTCTTCATTTGCGCCATCGTGTGAGCAAGCGTTGAGCGCGGTCAAAACAAAGGCGCCCGACGACAAGCATCCGACGGATGAACTCACCAAGCACGTAGAAATCGAGGCGAATACAGTGCATGCACCAAAAGTCGACACGCAGCCGACTCTGACTCAGGCGGAGCAGCACATCGTGAATTCGGTCGAAGAAGAATCTCAGGCGGAGAAGGATGAGAGAGATGCGAAAATTGCAAAAAAGTTTGAAGTTGAAGATCCGACGCCGACAAAGGACAACGCGGCGATGGAAAAGAAGGAAGACGCATCCAAACCTACGACTCAACAAGAGCGCGTAGTACTGAAAGAGCCGGCGCTGTCAAAGTCTACCGAAGATTTAGAGGCAAAACTTCGAGAGGCAAACGCGAGAATCAAGCTCGCCGAGGCGGCCGCTGCGCACGCGTCGGCTCAAACGCGCAACTTTGTCTTTTTGCTGATTTTCGTCGCGATAGCGTACGGCGTCACACGCAAGGGTTCACGACGACGTATAGTATTTATCTTGAAGAAGTTGCGACTGTCACAGAAGGGTGCTCAGCTGTAAAAATGTTATATACAAAACGCCGCGCGTACACGTACATACAGTGTCTAGTAGTAGTAGAGTAATCACATATCCATCTCGTCGAACATCAACGAATCATCACCGCACGACTCTTCGTACGAGTTGTAATCGCCGCCATTGGGTGATGTTTCATCAATATCGTCGAGATCACTGTCGGAATCCAATCCCATGGTCTTGCTCGCGGCGTGCGAGGTGAAGAAGAGAATTCTCTTCAGCTTTTTGTTGTAAAAGAAATAATTAAAGCTCCACAGATTGCCTTCATCCGTGAACGGATCACCCTCGGACATGGCTTTATATGAATACACATCGCAATCCACGAGCTCGATGGCCTCATCCATCGTTTTCCACAACACTTCAAGAAACGCTTCGTCGTCGCCGTATCGCGCCGACCAGACTCTACCAATTTCCATCAACATCGTATCGATATCAGTCTTCACCGACGAGAGCGTCCCTTCTTTTGTAAAGTGCTGCGCTCGCAAATTGCTAAAATCATAGTCCGGGTAGATATGATTTAGCGTCAAGATGAGATAAATCAACGTCTTGCGCGAGTTGGAATCCGTCAACGGTCCCACCGGCGACGTCCCGAGCGCCGTCGGCGACGACGCCATGTCCATCACCACCTCCGCATCGAGCGAGCGCGACAACTTCTTATCCGTACCCGCCAATTTACCTACACATAAGACGACAAGCACGAACGCGCGTCATAATCGTCAGTGCGCAACCGAAATGCTCCTCCGTTTCAAACGCCAACGCGCGCGCGCCCTCGCCCCTCGCGCCCGTCTCCACGACCTCACACCCACGACACGCGCGCGCACACGAAAACACACACACACACGTACATGAATAGCTCTCCACTTGCCCAGAAACCACGTAATCCCCGACATTTACCGACGCTAAGAACGCATTAAGTGCCGCCAAGTCGTGGTCCACCAACAACTTCATCGCGGCACCCTCACCCAACGTCCGTCGCTCTTTGTCGTTCTTGTCGCGTCCGTCGCGGTGCGGCTACGCCCGGGCGTCCGTGCGCGCTATCGCCTCCTCCTCCTCCTCGTCGTCGTCGTCGTCGTCTGCGTCGCCGTCGTCGTCTGCGTCGATGAGTGACGGGCGCAAAGGACAAAGGATAAAGCGCACAACCACGTCAGCGTGTTTATTACATGATGGTATATCCCACCGAGTTGATACAAATGCATCGCCGCATACGTAGCCTAGCGCGATCGACGGAGACGCGATGACGACGGTTTAGCCGCCGCGGATGCGGGCTTGGATGAGGTGTCTTCGAAGCGCGACGCACCGCGTCGACCGCGATTGGATTTGGGGGCGGTTTTGGCCGTCATGGGCTTGGCTCGGGAGGCGCCTCCGGTGCGCTTGTATCGAGCCTCTTCAGCGGTTTTCTTTTTGCGAGCTTCGGAAATGGCGCGAGAGCTAGTGGCGTTGTCGATGGGTAAGCCGAGTTTGACGGCAGTGTCAATCTCTCCGGCTAAGACGCGGTCTTTCTTGGCGACGAGATTGGTGACTTTGCCGACGGCGCCGGCGCGCGCCGTGCGCCCAGAGCGATGAATGTAATCTATGGGGTTCATCGGAAAGTCGAAATTGATCACGTGGTCCACCTTGATGCGGCCAAAATCTAACCCACGCGCGGCTAAATCAGTACACACCATTGTGAGGTTCTCCCCGCCGTCGGCATCGATGAAATCGCGCATGGATTCGGCGCGGTCATCCGACGTCATGTCCCCGTGATATTGCACCGTGCGAATGTTTGCCTCAAACATCGTGCGCTCTACGGCGATACAAGACGGCAAGGTGTTGCAGAAGATCATAATTTTCTTTCCTTGGGAGTGCTCGGGGAGCACGATTTGCTCCAGTACCTTCATCTTGTCCACATCTCCGGGGCAATCCACGAATCGGTGCTTCAAGTTTGGCGCTGACCGGTGCAACGAATCCGTCTTGATGTACTGCATATTCGGAAGCTCTTCGTCCACGAGCTTCTTCAAACGCTCGGGCATGGTTGCTGACACGAGAACGCACGTTTTACCCTCGGGTCTGGCTTTGAGCGGACGCAACATTCGCTTCACTTCCTCGCCAAATCCCGCCTCGAAGAGCGTATCCGCTTCGTCCAAAATCATCGCGTCGACGCTCCCCAAAAATAAATTCCCCTGCTCTACGTGCTTAATCAACCTCCCAGGCGTGCCGATGATGACATCAATCGGTGAATCCAAACGCTCTTTTTGAGTCCCTAATCTCCGCCCACCGACGACTAAGTACGAACTAAACTTTGCCACGTGACTCACCTCCTTGGCCACCTCGGCGACTTGCTCGGCTAATTCCCGCGTCGGGCACGCGACGATAACTTTAGGCCGCTTAGGTTTTGCCAACCGCTCTCCCGCCTCCGCCTCCGCCTGTTTCAATCGCTGTATCACCGGCAGCAAATACGCCAACGTCTTTCCTGAACCCGTGTGCGAGGCAATAAACACATTCCCGCCGCGGCCGCCCACGGCGTCGAGCGCCTTGACCTGAATCTCCGTCGGCGTCGTGATCGCCATGGCGTCGAGCGCGCGCACTAAATCATCATTCACCAACCCGGCATCGGCAAACGCATTCGACGTCGACGCCACCGCGACGGAAGACGACCTCGCGCGCGCGTGCGACGCGGGATACGCCGCCGAAATCGACCGCGTTTTCGTCTGCGCTGAGGCGGCGGCGCGACACCACGCGCGGCTCATCGACGCCTGCGTCGCGCACGCGCGCCATACGCCCGGAACGCGCGCGGCAAACATGTTACGAAACGCGCGGCGTGTTTTAGTGCGAGACGCTCGTCGACGGTGCGAGCACGGCGTCGACGAATGGCGCGCGCGTCGAATCGGTCGCGCGACTCATGTATCACTTCAAAACGGGCCAGAGCAGTGGCGCGTGCGCGCGCAGGCGCATTCGCGCGCGCCGCGCGCGCACGGGCGCTCCGGCGCGCGTAGGCGCGTTTGAATTGCGCGTTTCTTGCACTCGAACTCGACTCGCGCGGCGTCGCGGCGCGCGATAAGCCAATGACGCGCGCACATGTTGAGCGCCATTCTGTGCCTCGACATCTTCGCCGATGACGCGCGGTGCGGCGCACAGCACGGACGTGGATACCGCGCGCGGGCGACGCGAACGACATCATTCGCGCTCGTCGTCGTCGTCGTCGTTATCGCGAGAGCGTCGCGATGGGCGACGAGGACGGGGTGATGGGGCGTCAATGCGTCGGCGGTCGCGGTCGATGGATGATGACGACGGGCGCGAGCGGCGGCGGCGTCGAGAGGATTCGCGCGATCACGGTGGACGAGATGGAGAGCGTTATTATTATCGAGGCGGCGAGCGCGCGCGTCGCGAGCGGCGATCTCGCAGTCGGGAGCGCGAGGATGGAGCGCCGGCGTCGACTACGCTCGCGGAGCGCATGCGAAGAGACGGCGACGGAGGACGGTACGGCGTCGCGGATGCCGAGGATTTACCCGCTCCGGTGATCCCGAAAGAAGAAGCCTCGTTTGCGTTGAGTGGTTTGCTCGCCGCGGAGTCGAATTCGGTGAAAGGTGTGGCGTTGAAATACATTGAGCCGCGAGGCGAGGCGAAGCTTCCGACGCAAAAGTGGCGGCTGTATTGCTTTAAAGGTAAAGAGGAGTGCGAGGAACCGTATAAGATTTCAGGGCAGACGAGATATTTGATAGGGCGCGATCGCGCGGTGGTGGACATTCCCAGCGACCATCCTTCGTGTTCGAAGCAGCATTGCGTGATACAGTTTAGAGACGTCGACGACGGCGAAGGCGCGCAGCCGTACGCGTTTGATTTAGGAAGCACGAATGGCACGTTCGTGAACAAAAAGCGCATCGACGCCAATGCGTACGTTAAGCTCAAGGCTAAAGACACGCTGAGTTTTGGCCACAGCACGCGCTTGTACGTGTTACTGCATGAAGGTGTCGTTTCGTAGCTCACGCGTCAACTGTAACAATAGTCCTCTTCATTCTTAGCCTCGTAAAATTGCGTGTCTGCGAACGCGCGCCCGCGAACGCACACGCATGCACGTCTCGATGATGAATCAACCTCCACCGCCACCCGCGCCGCTCGCTGACGGATGGTTTGACGTCGGAGACGCCGCGCAGCTTCTCCCTGTCCTCGACGCTCGTCACGCTGTGTGCGTCGATACTCGGCATCTCGCGCTCATTCGCACGCGCACGGGCATTCACGCCATTGATGCGACGTGTTATCACATGGGAGGCCCGCTGCTGCGCGGCGTCGTAGAGGACATCGAGGATGTCGAGGCTATTTTGTGCCCGTATCATCATTATCACATTGCTCTCGCCACCGGCGAACGCGTCTATCGTGACTTGCACGGCCAAACGCAGACGATAGGCGGCAAACAGCGCGTGCACGAAGCTAAAGAAACAAGCGATGGGCGCGTGCACGTGCGACTGTGCTTGGATGGGGAGTTTGAGAGCGATAGGTATGCGGACAAGGCGCCGCCGCCGTGCGCTTTGGGACGGGCGGGAGCGTATAAACCCGGACCGAGATCGGGTGAGGTGTTCAATCGCGCCGGCGCCGCCGCGGCAGGACGCGTAGGACGAAGCGGCGATCCACAAGAGATTGGGCCCGGTGTGGTGGATAGCTTGGTGAAGTCGATGGTGGTGCAGTCGATGCGTGGAGGCGACGGAGCCGCGCCGTGGGCCGTGTCGAGAAATGTCGGTGGCTCTAGCGCGTTCGCGACGCCGAGCGTGCGGCAAGTTCGACGAAAACACGTGTCGTTTGGTGCGCAGGAGGGCGATGAAGACGGCGATGGTGCAGATGACGACGCAATGGGTTGATGTTATTTTTGTTTCCACGAGGATGCGCGCATTGGGAATAGCGTGTATTTTTGGCCAAAACTTTGGGCGTGACACGCCGGCGCGACGCGCGCATAACGTGGCATCGCAAACGCAAATCATAGCATGTATATCATGCAATCGCATCGCGGCGTTTTGGCGCTATGTACCGTGCTTATAGCGTGCCTTGCTCCAACATTGAGCGAAGCGCAAACGTGTTCTCAGTGCGACGCGACTCAACCGTGTGGCGCGTGTGCCGTTGATTTCACGTACGAGATCGCGCCAAGACTCGAAAGCAACGAGTCGAACGCATTGTTCAATGGTCTACTCACGATGCGCAATAACAATCCCGAGACTGTGTCGAGTTGGCAAGTTACGTGGATTTTTGCTAGAGGGCAGGGAATTCATAGGGGGCAAGTTGAAAACGCGTTGCTCATCAACCCAGGTGGTCCTGGTGGGCAGCCAGTGCGCGTAGTAAATCGACTGAGTAACGCACTTATCAAGAGTGGTGCGTCGCAACAATTTTCTTTCGTAGGGATCGTCGATGACGCGGCGATTGAAAACATTGAGAGCGTCGTGGTCAACGGCCAACCATGCCGCCAAGCGAAACGTTTGGGAGACATCGAGTCTACGCCACTCGATTCCGCGTGCGCGATTCGCGAGTACACGTTTTGCTGCGGACGTGAAATCGCAGCACTTTCGCCTCCACCGATGCTGTCGCCGACAATCGAGGCACAAAATGGTCCCACGGTCATCGCGCGCACCGCCAACGGCGGCACTGCATGGTTGAGAAATGGAAGCGCCTTGTCCGCACTGATCGTCGCCTGCTTTGTCGCTTTGGTATTCGTCATTGAAATCACTAGGCACATTTTGCGATGGCTCATCGCTGACGATTACAAAGACGTAACACTTGTGAACGTGAACGTCGAGGACATCATCTCTGCTGCGCCGACAAAGCGAAAAACCACCATGCTTTTACCCGGGCAATGTTTCATGTCAAAGACAGATGATTTGGACGGCGTCACGATAATTCCCGCCGACGACACGGCGCGTATCAAAGCAGGCGTATATCCATTACGGCACCAACTCGCGGATGAGGTTGATCTATTTCAAGGATCTCTTGCGGCGTATGTGCAAGATATTGACGCGAGCGACGCGGACGAATCAGACGACGTCGTCGTGGACGAACGCGGCGTCGGCGCCGTCGTCGAGATCCCGCTCGCGCACATTAAACTCGGCCAATTACTCGGACACGGTGCTTACGGCGCCGTCTACGCCGGTCGATGGAACAAGCGCATCGTTGCGGTGAAAAAGCTCCACGCCGCGTCTCGCATGACTGCGCGCGACTTGAAGACATTTGTGAGAGAAGTCGCCGTCTTGAGCACCGTTCGGCACCCAAAAGTTGTCCGAATGTTTGGCGCGTGTCTAAAGCCAAACAATATATGCATCGTTGAAGAAATGATGGACCGCGGAAGCCTCCACGCGCTGATGCATGTACAGAAAAGGGTGCTGAAAACGCATGAAGTCTTACGCGTGGCGCTCGACGTCGCCCTCGCCATGAAGTATTTACATGACAAATCCATCGCGCACCGAGACTTGAAATCACACAACGTGTTACTCAACGCCCACTGCGCCAAGGTTGCAGACTTTGGCATTGCGCGTGCGCTCGAGCAGACGACGTGTTTCGCGAGTTCAGCGAGCAAGACGCACGCCTCAATCGCAGGCACGCCGGCGTACATGGCGCCCGAGCTCTTCGTCGGCGACGACGATTCGGTGACGACCAAATGCGATGTCTTTTCATTCTCCGTACTCATTTGGGAGATGCTCAGCGGACAGCAACCTTGGGAGTGGCTAAACAATCACATGCAAATTATTTTCACCGTCGCCATACAGTCACAGCGGCTACCGCTCGATAGACACCGAGCGTTCGCGCGCGTCGACTGGGCGTCGAAATCGCTCGTCGACGACGTCCTCGTCCCGGCGTGGCAAACAAATCCAAGCGCGAGGCCGGATTTTGATGATATCATCAATGTCATCACGAAATGTCTACGCCACATGGCGTCTACTGAAGACGTCGGCGAGTTGTAACATCAAACCGCACCACCATAAAGCGTATCCTTTCCACCGCGGATGTCGTCGCGTAGCGCCGTTCAACACCATGACAACCTCAGTCTGCGACTCCTTCTCGCGTCATGGTGTCGCGCGCGGGGCGTCGCGCACCCGTCGCGCGCGTCAGCACCATCGCATGCGTCGTTGCCATCGCGATCGCGGCGTCCGCGATGCGCGTCGTCGACGCGTCGACGTCGGACGCGCGCGTGATTCAGAGCGCGCTCAGTCACAGAAAGTTGGGACCCGAATACGCGATACCTAGCGTGCAACAGGCGCGCGACGAGGCGTTTTGGAGCGCCAACGTCGCGCGGGACGTCGACGGCGGCGCAGTGTTCCCATCGGTCGATGCGCCGGCGCAGTTGGGGGCGCTCGGGGATGTAGGCGACGCGAGCGTTCGAGGCGCCGAAGCCGACGCGGATGAGCCAGTGTTTCGCGATGCGATTGGCGACGCGAGTGGTGGGTTCGTGGGCACGTTTGAGACGTGTGATACGTGTGCGTTGTGTGCGCTCGGGGACGTCCCCGCGGGGGTTGCGTTGACGGCGCCGGAGAAGTCTTCGGAGTCGTCTTCGAGCGAGCCGACGCACTGCGCGTTGTGCTACGGTTGCAACGTTATTCTGGATCGCATAGAGAAGAGGGTTGTGTTTAACGGTAAATCGCGACCGGTGCAATTAGGTGCGAGCAGCACGGCGGTGTTTAAAGGCAAGGTGCTGCGCGATGAAGCCGATGGAGGGGGCGTCAAGGACGTCTTTGTCAAGGCGTGGTGCGGGTTGAAGGGAGAGTATCGACACTTGCCGCATCTCGAGCGCTGGACCCCAGAGACGTGCCCGGATGAAGGTAAGACGTATCAAGACATAGTGAAGTCGAAGTCGTGTCCAGATTCGGGGATGACGCCGAATCGGTACTGCAATCAGCATTTTCTAAACGCGATTGATAAAATTGCCGTCGAGGCGGGTTTGGGAGACATTACGCCGCGCACGTGGACGTTTCTCGCGAAAACATTCACGCCTTGGGACGAAGGCCAGATGTCAAGTTCAGGCGTGAAACAAGAGTTGCTAGTGCAGGTGTTCGATAAAGCTCCGGGCGTGAGCTTGGAATCCCTCGGCGCCGGGGTGGATGACGAGAAAATAGATTTGATAAATTCGGGAGATCTGAACAGGATCAAAGATATTACGCTATTCGAGTTGTTGACGTCACAACGCGATCGTCATGGGCAGAACATTTTCTTTGATGAATTTGGAAACGCAACCGTGATAGATAACGAAACGGCGATGATTAGCTCCGCAAAAGCTGGACTCAACTCGATGTTCATTCCCGGCGGCCAAAAGTACGAGACGTACAGAGTGGGATACGACAAAATGACGTGCGCGATGAACAACAATTGCGACACGGTTCCAGAAAAACTACCCACAATGGGAATTCTGCTGGATTATCGTTGCTACGTCGAGGGTGGGTATATTGGCAAGGACTACTCTCCGACGTTGACGGCGTACTTGGAAAAATTGGAAGGCTTGAGCGCGCAAGAAATCCAAGATTATTACCAGTTACCGCGACTTCAGATGGCGGAAGAGCTCAAAGAGCGCGCACATGACATGTTACAGCTCGGTTTTGAGGGCGCGGTAAAAAAGTTGTACGCGAGCATGAGACCAGGCGACACCTCTGGAACTTTCGGTACTTTTGCGTACGCCATTGCGCCGCCGTGCTGCGGACCGAGGCAGTGCACCATGAGCGCAGCTCGTGAGATCACGTCGTGCGTAGGCGAGCCAAATTGCGCACAGACTTACATACAGGAAGCCCAGGCGTGGATAGGCCCGAATACCCGAGAGTCTCTCGCCACATTTCTTGAAAGTATTGGCGTGCGCGCCTCTGACGAACGAGACGCCGTGACGCAAGTCGACGCCGAGGTCGCCACCATCCCGAACATCACGAACACCACGGACCCGCTCGCACCATCATCACCCGTGAACGACACGATGAACGACACGATGAACGACACGACGTTTACCACCACGGCTACGACGGATCAACCTATCGTCCAACCATCGCCAGACGCCGCCGACCACATTGCCGTCTTGAAGGAGCAAATCGAACGCATGCGCGCTGCCCTTGAGCGCGTGCGCGACGTCGAGAAAAAAGTCGGCACATAGCCCACATACCCCTCGCCCACGTACGCATTCCACGCACGCATTCCACGAATCGATCCCTAGCGCATTGCAATCTCATACATGAAAGAACCGATTTCTCGTGCTCGGCTCTGCTTTATTATCCATAAAGCGTCCCAGGTCTTCAGAGACGTCACAACGCGCCCGCACGAGGCATGTTCGCGCACTCCACCGCGCCCAGCGCGCGCGCGGTGCCTCGACCGACGATGCGATCGCCCGCGGTCCCGTCGCGCCAGCTGCCGCCGCGTGCGTCGTCGGCGCCGCGCGCGCGCTTGACCTCGCTTCGCCGCCGCGCCACTGAGACGGTGACGCGTGCGTCCGCGCCGGGCGACGACGACGCCGAAAGAGACGCCGATGCCGGCGCCGACGCGTCGACGACGATTTCTGATGAAGCCATCGAACGGGCGCGCACGGAGTTATTGATAGATACGTCCTCGAATCCGCTTCGAGAGTTGTTTAGCGTGGAGAGCCTGGAGGAGGCGCGCGCGAGCGGGACGCGGCTCGAACGCGTCGTGGGTGCGGAAAATGTGCCGCAAGCGATAATTGAGGCAGAGAGAAATGCGCGTCCGTTGCGGAGACCGCGTTTGGTGGTGTATGCGCTGAGTGCGAGCGCGGCGGCGGCGCAGGCGGTAAGCATAGCGTTGGAGCCGGGGAGTTTTGAAAGCCCAGGGGCGAGCGCGTTGAGCGACGCGTGCGTGATTATTATTGGGAGTATTTTATGGCGCGTAGAATTGCAGCAACGCGCGGATAACTTGAGATTGATTTGGGCGAAAGCAAAAGAGCGAGAAGCGAGTTTGACGCGCGCCGAGGCGGGTATGGGTGATACGATTTGGACGGCGCGGATGCGGAAGAAGAGCGATAAAATGAAGAAGAGCGAGGCGACGTCAGAAGAGGAAGAGGAACAGGAAGAGGGCGACGAAGCCGACAGCGGCAACGACCAACCTACTAGCGATTGAAACCGTACTGTGTAATATTTTTAGAGTTACCATTCATTTATTTTCAAGCACGCATGTTTTTCGTCATAATTTACGTAACCTTCAATGTCGGCTCTTCGCCCGGCAAGAGTTGAAAGCTCGGCGTGGACTTGGCGATTTCTAATTCTTCATCGTTCATGTCCGCGTTGATGGTTTCGTACAAAGGCGTGGACATGTAACGCTCGCTTGTATCCGGAAGCATGGCGAGAATGGTCGACCCTTTTGGGGCGGATTGCGCAACCTTGAGCGCGCCAGCAAACGTGGCGCCGCCAGAAATTCCGGTGAAGATTCCCTCCTTTTGCGCGAGAGCTTGCGCGGTTTTCACCGCATCACCACCTTCAATCTTCACCAGCTCGTCGTACAAGTTCATGTTCATACCATTCTCGAGCACGAGCGGGATAAAATCCGGTGTCCAGCCTTGCACGGGGTGCGGCGAAAACGCTGGGTGCGACGCCGTCGCCGAACCATCCGGATTACGCTCAGATTTGATGCCCGAAGAAATCAACGCCGCGGCTTCGGGTTCGAGTAACACAACCTTGGTATCCGGGCGCGCTTCCTTGAGCACGCGAGCAACGCCTTGGAACGTACCACCCGTACCGTAACCGGTGACAAAGTAGTCTAACCGTTTCCCGGCAAAGTCCCGAAGGATTTCGGGACCCGTCGTGCTCGCGTGATACGCTGGGTTCGCTTCGTTCTCAAACTGCTGGCAGAAAAACCACCCATGCTTCGCAGCGAGTTCCTGCGCCTTGGCGACCATTCCCGTGCCTTTTCCAGCCTTCGGGGTGACGATAACCTTTGCCCCGAGCATGCGCATGATTTTCCGTCGCTCGATGGAGAAAGGCTCCGCCATCGTAATCACACACTTATACCCACGTTGCGCGCACACCATAGCCACCGCGATGCCAGTATTCCCCGACGTCGCTTCAATCACCGTCTGCCCACTTCCCGGGGTCAAAATCCCGCGTCGTTCAGCATCCGTAATCACCGCCACCGCCAATCGATCCTTCACCGAGCTCAGCGGATTAAAGTACTCGCACTTGACGTACATGTGCACCCCTTCAGGCGCCAAGCGATTAATCTTCACCACGGGCGTATCACCCACGGTTTCAAGAATATTATCATACACTCTCGCGCGCGGTGTCACCGCGAGCGCCTTGCGAGACGACGACGATCTCGTCGTCGTTTTCCCTCGCGGCGCCGATCGCGTCAGCGGATTGCCAATCTTCGAACGCAACGGCATCGTCGTCATCGTCATCGTCATCGTCGTGTAATGCGCGTGCTCAGCACCGTCTCCGCGTGCGTCGTTCGAGGCAAAAAAACGTCTCACACACCCTTTCGTTCGAGTCGCGAGTCGCGAGTCGCGAACACGAACGCGTCGTCGTCGACCAGTGACGCGTCCGCGCCGCACGCGCGGTGACCGGCGGTCGTCGCCGATCGCGTCACCGCTCGGTCGATATACGTACTATGCACCACAACCCTCTATCATGTACACAAAATATCACCACACATAGGCACGTGTGGTCCTCGAGTACGTACACCCCGACCTCGCGGTCGATCGATCGCGACCGCTCGGGTTCGAACGCGAAAAAAAGTCGTTTGAATTCGGCTGCGCGGCGTGGCGGACCGTCGTCGACACTGCGCGACGACGAGACGACCGATCGCGATGATGTCATCCGATGCCGAACCGGCGTCCGCCAACGCGGCTGAGCTCGCGGCGGCGCTCCTGCCGCTCGTGGCGCGCATGACCGAGACGCTGTTTGACGCCCAACGCGCGCTGGCGCGGTGCGCGGGCGTGCCCGCGGGGCAGCAGATTGGGTCGTTGAAGCGCGTCGCTGGGGCGACGATTGCGGGGGAGAAGCCGATGACGAAGAAACAAAAGCGTGAGTTGAAGCCGCACCGCGCACCGACGGCGTTTAACTTGTTCATGAAGAGCGAAGTGGCCAAGGTGAAGGCGGAGCAGCCGGGATTGGCGCCCAAGGAAGTGTTTACGGCGTGCGCGGCGCGTTGGAAGGCGGCGAAAGAGAAAGAAGGGTCGTTGCACAGTACACCACCGCCGAGTAAGAAGGAGAAGCATAAGGATAAGTCGCATAAGAAGGATAAGAAGGATAAGTCTTCAAAGACGATGTGAGCAAAAAGTCATTCGCGCGAATGAATTTTTGAAATTTTAAATTTCGCGAATCGACGCGCGCGTCTCGCAATCATTGAACATGGCGACTGTGAACTTGTTTTAATGACGCATGGCGCGATGACGGTCGGTGTGTGTTGTCGTTGTGTGTGCGTTCTTTTTTATTCCCAGCGCGGCGATTCGACGGCTTTACATCACCGACGAGCGTTCGCGCGCTTGTAAACAACCTTCTCGTATTAAGATCATAGCGTTAAAATGCCTACACTACGTCATGTACAGCACTTACAGACTGGACCTCGGCATCGGACACGTGCGTTGCGCCACATTCCTCGACGTCCGTGCGCGCGTCGTCGTCGAGCGCACGCGCGACACTCACGCACCGTTCGCATCGTTTCATATCGCCGTCGCATCTCGTCTAACGGCCGTAACCGCGTCGTCGACGATCGATTACAGCGCGCGAATCGATCGCAAAGGCTACGAGCACATCATGGCGTTCGTCCAAGACGTGACGCCGGCGGTGGCGTCGTCGCGGTACGGCACCATCCCTCTGGCGCAAGACACGACTGCGGTCGCGCACGCGGGCGGCGCGGGCGATGGCGCGCGAAAGAGTGGGCGCGCGAGGAAGATTTCCAAGGCGTTGCGCGTGGTGGACGCGACGACGCGCGCCGAGGTCGCGGCGGCTCGGCTCGACTCTTTAGAGTCGGACGTCGCCATCGTGCCTGGTGCGGGTAATGGCGCGAGCGAAGGTGTCGATAGTGACGATGAGGAGTTCGTCTTTAATGAAAATGCGCGAGATGGTGAGGCACAAATTGTAAAGGGAGCGAAGAAGGCGAAGCGGACGACGCGCGGGGTGGCGGAGAATAGACGCGCGGTGGCGGCGAGGACGTTTAATTCGTTGCTCGAGCAAAGCTTTGTGGATCGTGTGCCGAAAGATATACCGACGTATCTCACCGCGGCGGCGACGGCATCGACATCGAGTGCGCCGCGTAAATTTTGTAGCGTATGCGGGTTCGCCGCGCCGTACGGGTGCGCGCGGTGCGGCATGCGGTTTTGCTCAAAAAAGTGCAGCGCCGTGCACGCCGAGACGAGATGTTTGAAAATGGTGGGCTAACCGCGCATGCGATACACTGTTTCGTTAGATTTTGTCCGTACCAAGGTGTCCTTAGCTTTATGTAGCCACGTAGTCATAGATGAAGAACGAGCGTTCTGTATTACACTCAAGTCCCCAAAAGGCGTTTTTTGTGTGCGTCCCCTCGACATTTTGAGCGCCGTCACACGACGACGCGAACGCGACGGACGCGAACGCGATGCAAAATTTAACGCATCCAGATACGGTACGTGCGCGATCGTGTAGGGCGAATCGAATGCGTTCGCATCGTCGTCGTCGTAAACGCAAACGCATGAATGAAAAACTAATCACTGGGCGTTTTTTTGTGTGGTTTCGTCGCTGCACCAGGTTGGGCTGCCTAACGATGAATTGTGTCGGCGGAAGATCTTTCGCGGGGTGTATTCGACGCCAGACCAAATTGCCGATAATCAATACGCGTTGTACGTGCTGTGTGAGGCGCAAATGTTTCACAAGCAGCTGCCATTGACGCCAAAAGTGTGGGCGGACGCCGCGCAACGGGACGGCGAGACGGAGACGGTTGAGAGGAAAATGTTTACGAGCGCGGATTTTCATTTGCTTGGATACATGACTGCGTTTACGAATTTACGCGCGTTACAAATGTTTGCGAATGCGCGGTTTCGGAGCGTGCCGGCGTATTACTACGTCATACAAATTGACGGCGCAAAGTTGACGCACGTAGAGGACATCACCATCGTGGAGGATGGCGCCGAGGCGTCGTGCGAGGCGCGTGATGGCGAAGTTGTGTTAGATAAAGACGAGTGGGGTAGTCACCCAGGACACGGTGATCAAGTTTGCATTCATGGTGTGATTAACGTCGAGGCGATTGATAGGATTTGGGTCGCCGAACGCGCCGGCGAACACGGATTTGAAGGCGCGTTTACCGATTGCACGCCTCCGGGACATCACAACATGGTCATCGAGTCGAAGAAACCATAGCTACCAATTTCAGTCGTTATAACATTAATCTGCTTTCATTATATTCACTCCGCCGCTTCGCACATCATCATCGCATCGTCTTCCTCGTCTTCCCTCAAGGGAAACGGCCACGCATGGAGCAACGAGTCCTCGCACCGATTTGGTTGGTATGTCCAGCGCCCGAGCTTACTCAAAGTACGCTGTTCACCCATGCGCACGATTGCAGCGCACCACGCGCGATATCGTTCTTCTTGCGCTGGATCGTTCGGCGATACCCCAGCGAACATTTGGATAATCAATCGTGATTCTCGCATGGTTTCGTTGTACCGCTCCTTGGCGTGCATGCTGAGAAATTGCAACGACGCTCCAACCAAGTATGACTGTTCCGCGCGCTGTGCATCATTTCCTTCTAGAATCATCAGCTGCTCTTCGTCATCAAAGTCGGTATCGATGAGCGTAGTCATTTCTTCAGGGGTCAACGCGAGCACGCGCAGAGCGATGAGAATTTCTTTGCTCGGACGACCGGTGGGGTGGATGAAAAAGCGCGATTCCAGCGTCTCGTCGCCGATTCCTCGCGACTCTAGCCATGCAAGACGAAGAGGCAACTCATCAATAACTTCAGGATGAGCTTCCAACGCCGCTTCCACGACATCTTCCAAGCTCACCGTCGTGCCGCCGTGCGGATTTCTGGCCAAGACAAAGCCGTAGCGACGCAACAATTCGGCGTTGCGTAAAGGCCCGTATGTGTTGAACACTTCTTCACCCTTCTTTACCTCTCGTACGGTAATCATCTGTAACGTCGATGTTTTTTCGTCGTGATATAAACGAACGGTTGCACCGCACGGTGGTGCGTGGTTCAACATGTCCCAGAACGGTACCATGCCTTGAATTTCGTCGTCGCCGAGCGTAAACGAGTAGCCAGCCACCGCCGCCGTCGCGGCGTAATGTAATTCTCTCAACTCCTTCATCGGTCGGCCGTGAGCCAATGCAGGATTGGCGCGAAAGAACGGCTTCACCACGCACTTCCAGTGCTCATCCGTCATCGTCGGTAAATCCAATTCTTCGTCTTCGTTTTCGTACGCGTCTCTCCACGCATCCGTACCTTCCAACAACACCGCCTCATCGTTATCCCACGACAACACCGAGTGCCCGCGCACGACGCCATCGTACACCACGCGCAAGTACTCTGCATACTTTGACTCGCTTCCTCGTAACATCTCGCACATCACGCCGATGACTAACATTTCCTTGTCCAACCGCGGCGACTCCGCGCTCTCAGCCCCCAACATCGCCTCCAACGCCGCGCTCGCGCACGACGTCTCCGACGTCAACACCGCACCATCCGGCACGCGCACGACAACCTCACCAACCTTTAAGTCCCGTGTCGCGCACACGCCCCGTCCGGTGCGCCGAAACGTCGCGAGCGCCACGCCATCGAGATGCACTTTATGCGCGCTCAACCACGCCTCGAACGCGCGCTCGCACGCATCGGCGCCGCGCTCCTCCGCCCTCGCGCGCTCGCGCATGACGACTGTCGATAAATGCCAATCGTCCGCGCGCGTCGGTGCGTTCGCGGCGCGTTCGTGCGCGCGTCGATTCGAGCGTCGCGCAATGCCAACCGGCGGCGGCGGCGCGCTGGTCCGCAGAGCGCGACGTCCGCATCGATGGCGCACACCGCGCGCGCGAACGCGGCGTCGACGACGCGGACGCCGCCGTCGCAGACGCGCATCGTCGCGCGTCATCGCCTCGTGCCGCCTCGCGCGCGCGCCGCCACCGTCGCGCCGTCGCGCGTGTGGAGGCGCATCGATGAGCACTGCACCGCGGTCATCGACCCGCGGTTCGACGTCGACGGCGCCGATGGCGACGCCGATGGCGACGACGACGGCGGACTCGGTCCGTCCTCGGATGACATCGCGCTCGCGAATTACCTGCGCGCGGAGAGCTCGGCGCAGCGCGAGGCGATGATGCGCTCGTCGCGACGCGAAGCCGCGCGGTTTGTGGATATTCGCGCGGCGGTTGACCGCGCGAGCGCCGTCGATGACGCCGTGTACACGCTCTCGCGCGATGGTGCGGTGTTTTTACGTGGCGTCGTCGATGGGGAAACGTGCGATGGGATCATGGCGGTGGTGCATGAGGCGTGCGAGGCGGCGAGAGCCGAGTACGGGGACGCGTTGCGAAGAACCGACGTCAAGCTCGCGTTTGAAGGCGATACGAAGGCGTGTTGGGCGCAAGCGTGCGGACGTGGTGGGGTTCTGGAGATTTTAGAGCGCATGCCTGACGCCACGGCGGAGGCGGTGATGGTGGAGATGAGTGTGTTGGCCACCGAGCGCGGCGCGGATAGACAAGTGCTGCATCCAGACGCGAGCATCGACGCCGAGCACGCGCCTCTGTATTCGCTATTCGTGGCGCTCCAGGATATTGATATGGACATGGGACCGACGGCGTTTGTGCTCGAGTCACAAGGTCGCGCGACGCACGATGCATTTCCGGCGACGAAGTGGGGGAGCGAACAATTTGAGACGTTGCGCGGCTTGCGTTGGTGCGACGCGACGTTGCGTAAAGGCGACGCGGTGTTGTACGACGCGCGGACGTTCCATCAGGGTGGGGCTAACGAATCTAGACGGCGGGCGTTAATGACGGCAACGTTTTTGAAACCGCCCATTCCGCCGGCACCGACGCGGCGCAATGCAAACGGAGAATGGTCGATACGAAACGACGTGTTCAACGCGATGCGAACTGTTCGCGACATCGCCGACATGGACAAAGCGTCTTAACCACGAGCGACATAGTCATTAGAAGCTATAGAATAGTGTGTATAATTAAATCAGCAGTCTATCATCATGAAAGCAATCCCGCGAGGGTGAATTTATCCCTGAGCTCGGAGCGAATTGTACTCACCGCGGCGTTGGGATTGTCGCTTCCGGCGACTTGAAATGAGAAATAAAACAGCACCCGTCGCTTATCGCTCTCATTCTCCGTGCCACAATGTAACGTGCGACTATCAAACAATGTTGCATCACCTCTAGAGATGACACCAATCTCATTCGTGCGCGCGAGCACCGGTCCAGCGCGTTCGGCGCCTTCTCTAAATTCAACGTGCGCCTGGGCGTTATTCGTCCCGGGTATAAACAACGTCGGACCCATGTCTTGCGCGACGTCCTGCAGCGCTACGAAGCACGTATACACCGTAGGATCCCGTCTATACGCCGTGTCTGGATGCACGGGCTGCCGCGTCGATCCAGGATCGCTCACTAATGCCGCGAGCTCGACGAGCGTCGCATCCGCGCCGCACGCCTCTCGCAGCACCTCGCCCAAGGCTTTCACGCACTCCCTCAACGCGCGCTCCACCGGCGCCTCAAACGGAAGCTTCATATCCCACCTATTCTTCTTACAATACACGTTCCCAAACACCTCCATAGATAACCCACGTTGCGACGTCGTCGCGTCGTTGGCCTCCAACGTCTCAGCGACAAACCGCATCAACCCTTCGCTCGCCTCCGCGCTCAACACTTCATCTACGCGAACGACGCCGCGCGTTCTCAACCGCGATACAACATCACTCGCGTGCATGTTAACCGCGCTCACGCCCGCGCACACGCCCTGCGTCGCGTCCGCCATCGCCAAACGTTGCGCGCGCACTTTATCCTCGAGCGCCGCCTCGCGCGCGGCGTCTTCGCTCACCAGCGACGTTTGCATCCCCACGACGCCGATGACGAGGATGAACACGCACACGAATAATTGCGCCAGGCCATCTTCGGCGGAGAGCGGCGACGGCGCGTACGGCGCGAGCGCAGGTGGCGCCGAAGTAGCTGCGGCAGCGACAGCCGCAGCCGCGTTAGTGATGAACACGTCCTCGGCGCCGCTCGCGACAGCGCGCGTCGTCGTCGTCCGCGGTGGCGGCGGCACGCGGCGCCTTCGACTCGCCACCGACGCCGTCGTCAACCATCCTCGGCGCGCCGTGGCGCTCGAACGCGCGGCGTTGAGCAGCGGTGACGCCATCGCCCCGCGCGCGTCACAATGCCGCTCGGCGCCGCGCGTTCGAGCGCCGCCGTCGTCGCCGTCGACCGCGCGCGGACCACCAGACGTCGACAACGGCGCGCGCGATCGTTGGCGATGGCGACGCGCGCGCGCGAGGCGGTGTCGCCGTCATGGATGTCGTTTCGAGCGTGCGATGAAGGCGCGCTGGTGTTTCACAACTCCATCGTGCCCGGCGCATTCACGCGCGAGATGATCGGCGGCGCGGATGCGTCGACGGCGATGTATGCATCGCTGTGCGTGCCTCGCGCGCGCGCGCGTGGCTTGGTGGTGGTCGTGCACACGGCTATCGGGGCACGAGAGGCTTTCGTGGAGCGGTGCTGCGACGCGCTCGCGTCGGCAGGATTTGACGCGGTTGCGCCGGATTTATATGATACTGGCGCGTGCGTGTTCGATAAAGACACGCAGCGCGCTATACGCGGTGGTATTGAGCGACGCGCCGCGTTTGGGGCGCGTAAGGTGCGAGAGACGGTGCGCGCGTTTCGACGAGAGACGAAGACGACGCAGCCGTGGTGCGCTTTGGGATTTTGTTTAGGAGGGCAAGTTGTTTTAGATTGTGCGCGCGGGCTCGGCGCTGATAGAGATGAAGATGTGCTGGATGATGTGCGCGCGGTGTGTTCATTTCATGGTGTGCTCGATGGCGTGGATTTGGATGGAACTGCGGCGACGTCGGCGCGCGTTTTAATGTGCCACGGCGCTTCGGATCCCTTCGTTCCACCAGAGAACGTCGACGCGTGTTTAAACGACCTTCGCCAGCGAGGTATCGAAAATGTACAACTAATATCGTTTGATGGCGTCAAGCACGGGTTTACGCGACCAGAAAAGGTGCAACAAAGTGATTTTGATGCGGGATTTGGCTACGACGCAGAGGCGACGCTCGCATCGTGGCGCGCGTGTTTAGACTTGCTAGACGACGCAACGACATAGAATATAGAATCACAATACAAGTGCAGTACAGAACGTAGTCTTGGTTATCACCCCACGAACTCTGATGGCCCGATCCACACGGTCGCATCCCATGGGTTTGAGCCGCGCCACTTTGTCGGCACCCGGCTCTCATCATCCGTGGCGTCTCGTCTAAACTCCTTCCCATCACGTCCGGCATATTGTGCGCGTTGCGTCAGCACTGGATTGCGAAAGTCCAAACCCACATATTCGCTAAACTCTTCAATCGTGCGTTCGCATCCAACGCCGTACGTCTTCGTAAAAATTACTGGCTCATCTCGCGACGTCGCCGACTGCGCATCCGGAGCGCCGACGAGCGATGTCACCCTCCGTCTCGATGTCAAATTCAAAAATTCGCGTTTTTCCCAATCATGAGCCATTCCCCATCGCATCTTACGATCGGCATATAACACTTTTCCGCGACGGCGATCCTCCATCCACATCACGCGTGGTCCACCGTCGTAGCAATGTCGAACGGGTACGCGCGCCGGAGCATAGAAATTCCATCCGCGCGTCCACAAACGCGCCGTGGCGCTCAATTCCTCACCTAAATGTAAGAATGGCGCGTGCGCGTCCGGTGGCGCGTCGCGAACGAATGCCTGGGCGCGTGCAAATGCGAAGTTACTACTCATGAAGAGCGTGGATATTGGTTCCGGGAGTGGCTCGCGCAATTGTCGCGCGCGCATGTGGCAGAGCGCCGTGGAGCCAAAGGCGTGCGCGCACGTGAGCGCCGGCGCTCGCTCGCAATCAGCGATCTGTGACGTGATATCGATCGCGGGCAGTGGAGGTTCAATTGTGCCATATACCGGTCTCACGTACTTGACTTCGAACGTATTCTCGTCGATGACGTTTTGGGATTGTAAGTTGTACTCAAGCGGCGCGGCGGTGAGCACGCATTTCGCATCCATCGCTTCGGCTCTATGGAGTTCATCAAGTAGAATGTCATCCCAACCTTGGTCGAGCGCAGTCATGGCATCGATGTGTAGAATATACTTTTCACCAGCCCATTTGCGCATCGCAATGTGACGCGCGTACGAAGGTCCATCTGTGGTGTCCCACGCGAGATGCGTCTCGCGAACGCGTTCGCGAAACGGAGCTGCGAGCGTCTTACGCGAATGACATCTCTTTTCTTCTGCATCTAACTCACGCTGGAATTTGAGCTGCACGCGGCGTAGTTTTACGAGATACTTTTGTTGCTCTTCGGGATCTTTGATTTCCAGAGCGTGCTTTGCAATTTCTTCGGTGATGTGATTCAACTCGGGATGCAGACGGTCCACGCACGCTCCGGCGGCATCTGGCGGCGCCGCGGTTGTTTTGTATTGCCATGTCACACCTACGTACACACGCTCGGGTTTAGAAGCGCATTCAAATATACGTTTAAGCGTATGCTCTGCTTCGCGATTGCGGTAGACGTCAAGAACGACGAATATATCTTCATTGTCGACGTCCACGTATTCGTAGTCGCCATCATTGTCATCATTCGCCGGCATCCGACGCATTCTTCGCAGTATCTCTGCCCCTTCATCATGTCGCCAAAAATCAGCAGAAATCGCATCGTACGCAGCGTGGATTTTGTACAATTCTTTCGTGGAGCCACCAGCGTCTGGATGTGCGATCGTGATGGCATCGCGATACGCCGCACGAATGACAGATTCATTCGCCGTCGGTGGACATTTGAGCGCGTCAAAACTCGATTGCAGCACTGGATCCAATCCCAACGCATATTCTGGCGCTTCTAACGCGGCGCGAGTAAAATGTTTTACCCACCAAGGATCGTTCTCGTGACCATCGTGTGCGAGTACATCGAAAGATGTCGGCACATTTTTGTCTTCGGCGTCGCCGTCTTCGTCTGAATCTGTTTCGTACGCGGCGTCGTCGCCCACCTTTGGCAATGTCGCAGGCTCAAATGAGTCTGGTGCCACGAGCGGAAGACAGCACGACGAGCATGAAGACATTTTAGCGTGGCATACGTTCCCGCACATTTTGCATCGCTTGTACTCGTACGTCGCCGCGCTGTTTTCGCCCGCGTTGATTGCCGTTTGCGTCGTCATGGCTCGTTCGATGGCGGCGATGCCGAATTCCTGCAGCAATGGTTTTGTCAATACACCAGTAGGAGGAGGTGCCCTTACGCGTGCCGTCGAAAAGCGCGCGCTATCGCTCGTGTCATCATCGTCGACGCCATCCATCGCGAGCTCAGGGGCAAAACTCACGCGCTTGCGCCCGTTTCCCTCCTTCTGCGCGGCGTCCACAAAGACTGGCTTTGGTTGCACCGCCGCCCCCATCGCCGCATGCAAGCCTTTTCGCTTCTCTCCTTCACCTCGAGCCTCGCATATGTCTATATCCATCAACATTCGCTGCAACTCCTTCCGTACCTCGTCATTCCCGTCGTCGCCAGTCGTCGTCAGCGCGGCGCACGCCTTGACGCTCTCCCGCGCTCGCGCGTACTCACGCTTCTCCATCAACGCCCGCGCTCGTCTCACGTGAGCCTTCGCAAACGTCCCATCCAACGAAATCGCACGCTCCGCCGCTTTCTGCGCCTCATCATACGCCCCCATCGCGCACTCGCACGCGCTGATATTCGACCACGCCTTCACCGCGTCCGCGTCCGCCCGCGCGCGCTCCGTCGCCTTCGCCTCCGCGTCTGCGATGATATCCTCAAAAAGCGCGCGCGCCACCGCAAAATCACCTGACGCATACGCGTGCGCACCCGCCGCCATGCGTTCGCGCGCGCTGAACGACGCCGTCGACGACATAGCGTCGCATTCGCGCGCGTCAACGTCTGCGGCGTTTAGGCGCGCGCGTAACGCCCGTGGCCGTTTTTCCCACCGTCACACCATCCGAGACGCGCCATACGAATATACAGCTTCCTAAACCCTCTATATCGAGGCACTCAAAATTCAAGACACACACGCTTGAGTCATCATTGGTCAAACCTAGGGTTTAGTCAACACTCGATACAATCGCAGATCGCGCGCACCGCGCCGCCGCCGCCGCCGCCGCAACGTGCCTCGTCGTGGCGCGCGCGAGACGCCGACGCGGCGTGCGCGCGTGAACGACACGAACAAAACGCGCGGGTGTGAGACGACGAGGCACGCGCGACGGGGCGCGCGCGCGCGCGAGGGATGGAGTCGCGCGCGAGCACGTCGGAGGGTGGCGCGGGAACGATGACGATGCGGCGGGTGGATAGCGCGCGCTCGGGCGAGGACATGAAGGCGACGGTCGATGGTGGCGTTGGTATGGGTGTTGGTGGCGTGAATATCGACGAGAGGGGTGTTTCTGGGGCGTGTGTTGCGCGCGAGGGTGGGGATGACGATGTGAGAGCGCGCAAGCGGGAGAGAAAGATGCGTCGGCGCGCGGAGCGCGCGGAGCGAGGAGGCGACGGCGACGCTGGAGAAGAGGATTGGGAGATTCGCGAGAAAAGACGAAGTAAAAGTAAGCATGGGAAAAATCGTCGCGACGATGACGCTGATGATGGAAAGAGGCTATGTGCGGAGCACGGTCGTGATGTTGGAGGGGATTCAAAGTCGACGACGAGCGACGCGTTTGAGGAGGCGGATGAAACGCCTCAGAACGACGAAACGGGCGATATGGATTCTGCTCGAGCGAGTCCCGTGCTCGACCAAGACGAGCAGGGGAATGAAAAAGTCCATGTTCCTAGTATGGTGGGCCCGATTGTCGTCGTGGGTTGGGCAGAGGAGCAAGGTCAGCGTTCGTATATGGAGGATAGATTTGTCGCCATGACAAATTACAAGCCTTTGGATGAGTGCGATGGAGTTCGTCGTTCATTTTTAGGCGTTTACGACGGCCATAACGGAGATTGGGCGGCGCAATACGCTAGCGAAAGCATGCATAAATATCTCAATCGCGAGATTTTTACTGAAGACTCAGCGCCTGAATGCCCAGACGCAAAGAGCAAGTACGACGAGAACATGACTGCTGCTCTTAAGCGTATGTATTTAGAGTGTGACGATCACATTTTGGACACCACCTTTTCAGAAGGAAGACGAGATGGTTGTACAGCGGTGAACATACTACAGGTTGGCAACGTCTTATTCGCGGCTCACGCAGGCGATTCGCGGGCGGTCATTGCTTACGCGGATGGCCGTGCGCGTGCCATGACAGAAGATCACAAGCCCTCTTCAGCGACCGAACGTCGGCGTATCACAGCTGTTGGTGGTAAAATTGAATTTTGTGGATGCTGGCGTGTAGTTGCAGATCACCCTTTCAAGCCTGTGCGTGCTGCACTCGCTGTGTCGCGCTCTCTTGGTGACATTGACTTCAAGCGCCCTAAAGATGCCGGCGTAACGGCTGAGCCTGACGTCAAACGCTTTGAACTCAATAAAAATGTCAACTTCCTGATTATTGCTTCGGATGGCCTCTGGGACGTCATTCGGGATCAAGAAGCTGGTGATATTGCGCGCAACACGCTCACATCATTTGGTGTATTCAAAGATGGCAAATGCGTACTGACGGACGTAAAGAGCATCGAAGTTGCTTGCCACGCGGCGGCGAAAGAGCTCCTGGACACTAGTTTAAATCGCGGTACGAGCGATAATGTAACGGCCATCGTTGCCGTATATGTGCATTAGATTCGATTTGATTCTTTATTCTCTATTATATTCTTTCACAACAAACGAGCTAGTAGGACCGTTGTAAATAGATGTATGGTACTCTCTCAGAGGAAAATATCAAGCATGGTGGAAAATGTCGACTTCTTTTCCGATTTCAAGCCAGCAGGTGACGCCGCTCTCGCCGCTGATCTATCTTGGCTACCACGCTGCAACAACCGTTCGCTCTGAACACGCTCTTCGTCGCTTCCATATTCAGCGCGCTCGCCGTCTTCGACATCTCTTTCGCGTCGTTCTGTTACCTCGGCAAACTTCTTTTTATCATAATAGTAGTTCGTCCCGAGCACATATGCCTCAAGCGAATGTAAAAACAGTGGAGGTACCCAAGTCGACAGTCGTTCGTGCGTGATGAAAAGCTTTTGTAGTAAAGCTACGATGCCTGCAACGATGTCAAGACCATACGTTACGTAAGATAGCGACTTGCTCCCCTTATTCCCCAACGACTCACGAACTTGTGGAATAAACTTGCCGCATATAATCAACGCTACCACAATCCCTAATATATTCGCGTACGCCGCTAATGGCTCACACCTCCCTTCTCTGCTAAGAATCCAAAGCGACGGGACCCAAGCGGTCGCCAACACCAACACTTGTGCGGCTATCCCGTACCTCACCGACTCTTTCATTCCCCAATCGATTTTCATCCCAACGATGGGAATATCTAATACTACCGCGTGCGGATCGTCTTCCAAGTACGCGTATGCGATCGGCGTAATCATCAACAGTGATAAGGTATTCGCGAGCTCTACCCAAATGAACAACATGTGTGGTTGCGCCGCGGCCCACGTCTGAAAGTTCCTAAACGGCGACCCCGCGAGTACGATTTGATCGTAGTGCAAGATATACATGTTCAACACGTACAAAAAGCCACCAATGTTACCCAGACCCAGAGTGGTGAATGACACACCACGCGCGCTGCGTCTTCTGATGATCTTCAACGCTTGCGGCACCCCGAGCAGCGTGGCGACGACTACGGAACACACGCCGAGGAACACGAATGGTTCGCGAATGGGTTCGAGTGTGTGCAGGCACATGTCGTTCGATGATGCGACATCGGTGGACATCGTCTCGCGCGTCAACCTCTGACGACGGTTCCGTTGATGGACTCTACAAAGGTGTTGGAGCTTTTGTTTCGCGTGACTCTCTTAAGTATAAAATTACAATTCGCGAATGATCTTCGAAAGGGAGAGTTCGAGTTAAAGAGCGTGGATCACATGCTTACCCCTGTGATCTGATCTTGTAATGTCTTGGAGTAATTTAAGACGTTTTTCGTTTTTTTTCGTTTTTTT